>Ga0325401_1000900_pt1 | contig 23605 bp, 7 predicted proteins | sample PopdelMetagenome_FD_205666 | JGI IMG/M metagenome (GOLD analysis project Ga0325401, IMG submission 205666) | Populus deltoides microbial communities from Bellville, Georgia, United States - Xylem-PdKOR-R2 | ecosystem: Host-associated > Plants > Phyllosphere > Stem > Wood/Secondary xylem | place... | reverse complement strand
ATATTTAAAAAAAACCGATAATAAATATGCAATGAAATTAAAAATTTTATTTTCATATTTTTTATTATAAATTTCTTATAGAATTTTATTACATTAATTATTCTTCTTTTCTTTTCCTTTAATTGCATACAAAATATCTAGACTTGATTCTCAACCGAAACTTGCTTTCACGGTGCTAATAAATTCTTCATCAAAATAAAAAATACGTCCATGCATAATAAAATTAGGTTCTGATACATTATAGTTTTCATGAATATATTTTTTCCTGTTCCTATTATATTTTATTCAATGGATCAACAAAGAAAATCTTGATAAAAAAATATGTTTTTCATCGTCTACTTCTATACAAACATTTATTTTTACTGATGTATATTTAAATAAAATATAAATCTCAAAAAGCTCTTTTCAGCAACGCACAAGGAAGAATTATGCTCATAGCAACGTATAGAATAGCAAATAATCTGCAATTTTGAGTATATTTACCCCTCAATTTGATTGGCCAGGAGTCTTGGTGAAAATAGTTCGGAATCCTGCATGGAGAAATAACACGTGTCATGACCAGGAGGGCGGGGGGGTGGTGGTCGTAATTAAGAAAAAATCATGAAGAATCTTAGGAATACTATATTTGATGACTTTTGTTAAGGAACAAGCAAATCAAATGGTCTCCATTTACCTTTAAGTACACACTAATTTATACAAGCATGTCTCTGATAATAAAAGTGAGGAGCACTTTCGCTCCCTTTTCCTCTGCCCTTGTTCTTGCTAACAACATCATCACGGCTGCTAATACTATAGCTTGTATTCTACGTATTCTTTTCATCAATCATAACCAGCGGCGGGATAGTTTGTTTTTGTGTTTTAAATGTGTTTTTATTTAATTTAATTTATTTTTTATATCATTTTACTATGTTGGTTTTAAAAATAAAAAAATATTTTAATACATTTATTTAAAAAAAAAAAAAACACCTACAAAATCCACTAACGCTGACATCAATCACACCCCAAAAAGCAAGCTGAATAAAACACGTGGCAGAGCCAGAGCCCATGATATCATCATGAGGGACTTGGACAAGGTCCCACCAGAGAGAGAGGTGTTTTGATCATCGTATCATCTTGTTCTTAAGAGGAATCGAGGAAGGACATCTGAACCTAGGCGGGACCCATCAAACAACATAAGTTCTATGAGGAAGACACGTGTCCGAAACCCACGACGGATAAAGTCAACAGAGCTCCATTGAATACGACAAAATCTAAAGCCCACACTGGATGACCCTAGAAAGAAAAGAAAGAAGGAAAGAAAATTGAGACTCTCGTGCCCTGACAAAAAAAAAAAAAGACGAGCAAAGTATACTCCAGTCCCTTTATTTTGAGTTTAATAGTGAATCAATCCTTTCTCAATAATTAAACACAATAAACATGTTTTCTATGTAATAATTTAATTTTATAGATTTAATTAATATTTTATATAAAATAAATGGATTAATAAGACAATTTTTCAGCTGTAACTAAGGGAGTAAGTTATAGGTCTTCAAAAAAAGGGACTAAATTATAATCGAGTGTGAGAAATAAGGACTAAAGGATAACTTGATCTCAAAGAAGGCACGCCGTGACGCGCTTTGTCACGAACAAAGCGACAAGCATGTGTCTTTGTCAATAGCATTTTGGATAGAGGAGGGGTAGTTTGGGTAATTAGAAGATAGATAATCAGGAGTGGGGTTAGGCAAGGGAAAAGAGTCGAGACGGAACCCGTTGTCACCACGTGCCTTGGCGTTTGGCGCACGCAGGAAAGTGTTTGTCTGCTTCCTCTTTTCTTCGTTTGTTTTCTAGCGAAATTTTGTATTTAAGTAGTACTAATAATAATAATAATTACAGTTATTGCCAGGCCCCTCCTTCAAGCTATTTCCACACAGCACTGTTTTTTCACCTCTTTATTTCTTTTCGTTTTCTAAGAATAAAAGAAGCTCTAGATTGAAATTGCAAATTTCTCGTGGTAAAAAAATTGAAGTCCGATTGGGTTATTTAGTTGGTGGGTTTATTAAAAAGTAGAATTTGAATATCTTTTTGATGTATTAATGATAAAAATAATTATTTTTTTAAAAAATATATTATTTTAATATATTTCTAAATAAAAAATGCTTTAAAAATAAACTATTACTAGAATACCAAACATGATTAATCCAAAATAAATCTTACAAAATCAAATGAACTACTACTTTGAAATATGTTTTTTTTTAAATTGATAATATATATCGTGTCAGTGAAAAAAAATGATTATAGAATGTAAATACAATAATATTACAGGACATGTGTAAACTATAAATAACCAACAACTTGATTTTGTCCCATGTATAAATAATTAACTATATCATATGTTGTACATACTAACTAGTTTGCATGTCAATAGCATGTCGCGATGGGAAAAAAAAATTTAAATATAAAAAAATATTAAAATTTAAGAAATATTTTTGATATTATTATTAAACTTCAAAATAGAATTATTTTGAGTATTTTTTTCCATCAAGATAATTTTCTTTAATTATTTGTGAATCTCCTATTTATCTTAGCAAATACAAGGGTTTAACTAGATTAATTATTTAGTTAAAAACAAATATGATTGTCACAACAATTTAACAAAAAGTTTTAAAATAGTATATTCATGTTTCATGTGTGATTGAAAGCTAAAAAATTTATAAATATAATAAAATTACATTTCAAATCTATTTAAAAATTCTTAAAAAAACCGATTTGAATTAAATTTTTATAAATAATTTATTATTAGTATGATTATTTTCATATAACATACATAACAATTGAAAAAAATATTAAAGTTCAAATAAATATCTATAATGTATTTAAAAACTATATTAAAATTAAAAAATAAATAAATCTAATAAATATTTTTTTAAATACAAAAAAAAAAAAATGATGAAGCCCAGCGCTAGTAAATAGTAAAGCACAATAAAAAACCCGAAATCAAGTAAATAAATAATTATCTCTATTTACTAGAACTTATATATAAAAGTGTGGTGGTCTGCTACTTGTACGGTTGGCAGTGCTGGCTAGTGCTGCCAAGGTTCGATGGTGAGGAAGAGTTTTGGGGTTTTCTTGAAATCCTTTATTGTTGCTGCCTTTGCCACTGTTTATGGCTGTTATCGCCACTGTTATGGATGCAGGCTCGTTTTTGCCTTTTCTTGAAATCCTCTATCTTGTGGATGTTTTTTTTTTTCACCGATTAATATGAATATTTATATTAATTTATATGTATTTTAATTAATTTTATAGTTTTTAAAATTAATAATTATATAAATTTTTAATAGTATTAAAATTTATAAAACTTAAACTAATAATCCTTAAAAAATAAATTTAAAATCAAACTAGTTTGGCTTTAACCCTCAAAATTATTTCTTTAAGATGATGATGCTGCTGCTGCTGCTGCTGCTGCAGATGATGCTGATGCTGCTGCTGCTGCTGCTGCTGGAGGATATTCTTATTGCTATTACGGTGAAGATGTTGTGGATGGTCAAGTGGCGGCGAAACAGATGGTTTGGTGGCGGGTTGTGATTGGCTTTATTTTGAAATCTCTTGGTGTTCTTATTTCAATTTATTTATTATCCGTGTATTGTATTAACGTTAACAAAAAAAGGAAGAAGTTTGAACTCTAATTTTAATTTAATTTATTTAGTTTTTTTTTATTATTATGGGTTTGAAAAGAAAAAACTCAGACGTAAAAAAAGACGTAGGTTTCGATTTGGGAAAATGGTGGCAGGAGGAAAAAACAAGATGCATAAATTATAAGGGCATCTGGGATATTAAGAAAATTATAATAATAAACCTGAAACATTTTATATTTTTTTGATTGATTTGTAGATTTCCAACTCAATAATGTACAGTGAAATTAATTATATAAATATTTTAATATAAAATATAGTTTATAAAAATAAAATTGAGAACTGATGTGGTGCTAAAAAAAACAATGAAGTAACCTTCTCCGTTTTTATGCCTTATTTGTTTTATAAAAAGTGATTTTTTAAAAATTATTTTTTAATTTTTCATGGGTTAGTTTACCATTTAGGAAAACAAAACAATGAAAAATATTTTAAATTCAAATAAAAATTTAACTTGCTTTTTAAGAAAATATTTTTTTTATTTTGAGTGAAAAATACTTTTTAAAAATTGTAAAAATATCAAAAATATCTTGTAATTTATTATTTATACCAAAGTTGGTCTTTAATTTTTTAATTGTTATATATTTTGTTTTGAATCTTTTTTTCTTCAATTTTATCTTTTATAATCTAATTTAATTTGATTTTTATATCAATTTTAGTCTTTATTTTTTTATTATTACTTGTTTTCATTTTACTATTTTCTTAATTAATTTTTATTTATTTATCGAATTTGATTTTCATTCTCTTTATTGCTATTTATTTTATTTGAAATAATTTATAAAATTAAAATCTTTTTTCAATCTCATCATCTTTTAATTTTTTTATCGGTTAGATTTAATCTTTATTTTTTTTATTTGTTTTATTTGAAATAATTTATGAAATTTTTTTTTCAATTGCTTCGTAATTTAACTTTTTTATTTTTCATAGTTGATCTATATTATTTTAATAAATTTTAAAAAATAAAATATTAATAAGTTATTTTTCAACTTATTTTTTATAATATAATCAGATATAAAAAAATAATTTTTAATCTATTTTTCACGACATTCACTTTTATAAAATCTATTTTTCAAAAAAAAATATAAACTACTTTTAAGGAAAAAAAAAAAAGCGTCTATTTTAACAAGTAAAGAGTGTTTAACTTATTGTGGAAGCAAGCACACGCAGCTAAACGAAAACGGACCCATCACAGGTCTGGCCTGCCAATAGCCATAGTTTGAACTTTCAACAATCAACCTTCGCATTCACGTGTAAACCAATAATCCATCGGGAAAGAAGTTAAAAACAATGAGGGGAAAGCAGTTAGCAAATAGAGAGATTAGAAAAACAATAAAAGAAACAAAAACAAAAACAAGAAAGAACAAGCATAGCTTGTAGCAAGTGGAATTTGTATTTTATATATATATATATATAGATTAACAAGAGGGAGGGAGGGAGGGTGAGAGGGGGAAGAGGGATGGTAGGACCCACGTGAACAGTTTAATTCTGCCGGCCGCTTTGTCTTCTCTTTCGTCTCCGTCCACCACCGTTGCCCTTTTGGTTTTGCTTGCCCCTTTGACTCTTTCTATTTCCCTCTCGAGAAGAAGAAGATATGATATATTTCATTTCTTTCTCCCTCTTACACAAAGTCTGTCTCTTTGTTCCTTAATACATAGCTGCAGCCACACACACACACGCACAAATAATATTAAGAAGAAGGAAGACTTCAACGAGAAGGAAATGAAACGATGAAGAGCTTGGTTTCTTTCTAGTATTTTTAGCTTCTGGGTTTTGGTCTCTTGATATCCATCTTTTCAATTCCTTCCCTCATGGCTGGTAGCAATGAAGTCAACCTCAACGAATCCAAGGTATATGTATATCCTCTCCATTTCTTCACCGCTCTCTTTCCTTCTTCTTACATTACTATCTTGTTCTTTTCATTTGCTTATCATTTCTCTAATGAAGACTTTGGAGCTTAAATTATTGTTACCTTTTCTTCCTCTTCCTCTTCCTCTTCCTCTTCCTCTTGCTCTTCCTCTTTCAATTCTGCTTCATAGGCTGTTTGTTTTTCTTTAGTTTACATTGAAATATGAAGAATTTGACTTCGATTTGAGTCATTTCAAGGGCTGATTTTGCTGCTGCTTCGATTTCTTCTAATCTGGTTCAAAGGTTCATCAAGTTCTTTAACTTCCATCTCTATTCCGATGGCATCTTTTGGCAAAACTTGAAAAGCGTTCCTGGGTTTTCATTCAAGCTTTACTCTGTTTAGTCTCCCTTTCACGATTTATTTGGCATTCCTATTCAAATATTTCTACCTGGCCTGCCTGCTTTGTTGAGTATAAGAAAACCTGATGTGTTCTCCAATATCTAAGAAGTACTTGAATGATTCACCGGGCTCTCAATCAATATATACAACGTCAAGGATCGTGCAAAACCTTTATTTTTTTTTAATATATATAAAAGACGTTTGAAATCCTGTTTTCTCCCTGCAGAGGGTTGTTCCTCTAAACACATGGATCCTCATTTCCAATTTCAAGCTTGCATATAATCTCCTTCGCCGCCCGGATGGGACCTTTAACCGCGAATTGGCGGAGTTCCTTGAACGAAAAGTCCAGGCCAACACCATTCCAGTGAATGGAGTTTTCTCCTTTGATCATGTTGATCGCACCACAGGCCTCCTTAACCGGGTTTACCAACCTGCCCCTGAAAACGAGGCTCAATGGGGCATTGCAGAGCTTGAAAAGCCCTTGAGCACTACGGAGGTTGTTCCAGTTATAATCTTCTTCCATGGTGGAAGCTTTACTCATTCCTCTGCTGATAGTGCTATCTATGACACCTTTTGTCGCCGCCTTGTCAGCGTTTGCAAGGCTGTTGTGGTGTCTGTCAATTATCGTCGATCGCCCGAGTATCGGTACCCTTGTGCATATGATGATGGCTGGACAGCTCTCAAATGGGTTAAATCTAGGACCTGGCTTCAAAGTGGAAAGGATTCTAAGGTTCATGTCTATTTGGCCGGCGATAGTTCCGGCGGTAATATAGCTCACCATGTTGCCGTGAGGGCAGCGGAAGAAGAAATCGAGGTGTTGGGTAATATTCTTCTCCACCCAATGTTTGGTGGACAACAGAGAACAGAATCAGAGAAGATGTTAGATGGCAAGTACTTCGTCACGATTCAAGACCGCGACTGGTATTGGAGAGCATATCTACCTGAAGGAGAAGACAGGGACCATCCAGCGTGTAATATATTTGGTCCGAGGGGCAAAAATCTTGAGGGACTGGAGTTCCCTAGAAGTCTAGTTGTTGTGGCTGGTTTCGATCTTGTTCGAGATTGGCAATTGGCCTATGTTGAAGGACTCCAGAGAGCCGGTTATGAAGTAAAACTCCTGTATCTAAAAGAGGCCACTATAGGGTTCTATTTCTTGCCAAATAATGAACACTTCTGCTGTCTCATGGAGGAGATAAAGAAGTTCGTGAATTCTAACTGCTAATAAACTTCTTAACCTTACCTACAGGCAGCCATACATAACAGAACCTTGACATTGCGCTGGGGCTATCTCTCTCTCTCTCTCTACCCCTTTTTTTTCCAGTGATGGTGTGTAGTTACAAGATTATTGTGTAGCATTACTTCTTGCCATTTTACCACTTAGGTGGTGGTAAATGGTGGTGTGAGTTCTGTATCTCCGGGAACCAGTTGTCCTTGGTCTGCATAGAGTGCCTTCCGGGTTCATTAAGGCAAGCTATTCGAGAGGGGCCAGTTCGGAGGGACTTGAACTTGTTTTACATGATTCAGCTGAACCATCAAAATACAAAACTTACCCATGTCAACTTCCAGCCACGATAATGGGGGATGGCATAGCTTAGAAAGCATAGGGGTCATGTTAGGTGGTTGATCAAGTTGTTTCTGTACTTTTGTAATTTATAAGCACTAATTTGTGAACATAGACTGGAACATATCCATCCTGTTAAGAACTTGTATGGCATACAGGTCTTCTAGGATTATATAAGATCTTTGATTTTTATCTATCCTGGTGCTCAACCTCAACCTGTCATCATTGCTTTTTGTTTCTTCGATGGGTAGCCTTGGCAATTTGCTGAACACCATGACAGATTCTGTAGGACCTAATCGAATAAATCCTCTGCTAATCATCATTTTCGTCAAAAAAAAAAAAAAACTGCTGAGCAATGCAAATGAACCTGTTCAGTAATTTAATTTTTATGGCGTGAAAGATCATTTCCTTTCCATCTCAAGGATTGTCAATTTCGAAAAGGGTGTATCGGTTGTTGATTGCCCACTTTTTAAACGCAAAATGGAGCCCCAATTTGGCTCTGTAATAAGAAGTGTGAAGCTAGAAAAAGAAACCTGCTCCCTCAACCAAATCAACTTGAAAAATGGGCACAAAAGGAGGCGTGGCGAAACATGAGGACGCCTAGACAAAATCCCGTCCACCAAGAAAAAGAGAATGGAAATTTTGGGCAAATAAAGTGATTGGACATGAGGTCCAAATCATGGATATCACCCACCTTTCTACGTCAAACCTGATTAATTCTTGTCAGCTCCTGACTGCTTGTTTGTTTGGAGCTTGGGATGGTAAGCAAAAAACAGGGATTTTGGCCATGGTTTGATGGGGGGAGAAACTCATTTACCAGTGGTTGGGAATTTCTTTTTGTCTTTACGAGGGACCACCCCAGGAAAAAAACAAAAACAAAAAAAACACACCACCCTCGAAGCCCTCATTTTTCTTATTAAAAAAACCCCATCTGCTTTAAATGAGTGGTAGAAACAGCTAAGCTCGGATAAGGACACGGAACCCTGTCTTTAATTGACTTTCGATGCCTTTGCTTAGAATATATGCCTTCGCACCAAAATTTATTCACATTGGTTTCCAATTTCTTGCCCCTCGTTGTTCAGATTGGCATGGCTTGTCCATTCCTTTTTAAATTACCTGTTTATGTTTTGAATTTGTTCTCTAATACGACAAGGCACAGACATTGACACCAATTCCGGTTCTTTTTAACCACGTTTACGGACAAAACCCTCTATTTGTTCTGGTCGGTTGGTTGGGTATTAATTAAACTAGCTGCAGCGATATACAAGTATAATAGCGGTTGTTTTTTAAAGTTTTTTATTTAATTAATATATTTTTATTTTTTAAAAATTATTTCTTATATTATTACATCAAAACAATTAAACACACATATAAAAAATAATTTTTTAAATAAAAAACAGAATGAACCGCTCGGTCAAACACTCCAGGTAACAAACCTATTCTTGGTTGTGCACAATTGGCTTCGCCCCCCGCTTTTTATTAATTTATTTCCTGACTTTTATTCGTATTCTTAATTACTAACTACTACTTCAACCTCAATCTAATGGTGTAGATCAAATCAAATCAAGGTGTGCTTTTTTAAAAAATTATTCTGTGCGCTTACTTTTCCACCCAAGGCCACGATAGGGCCATTGTCTAAGTCAACAACAAGGCTCAGGCAGCATGCAGATCAGAGATCACTCACTGCTTGGGTTTGCTACTCCTGAATCAAATGGCCGTCTTGTCTGCCGGGGATCGGCTGGGTGGCAAAGCTCAAGATAGGGCCCTTGTCACATTTCTTGAGGGGTTGCTGGATTAGCCCTCAAGAAAAATACTGCTCCGCTGTGTTTGTTGATAATCCAGAAGAGATGGGACATCTTTCGTTTGTCTCCACGCCCGGCGATCGAGCATGGACGACAATAAATCCCTCAGCAAATACAATAGTAGCTGACAATATGTTCGAGTTATATATACATGTACAATGTCACCGCTAATTAATATTAATATTAATATGAAAGAAAATAATGAAAATAAAACACGAGGAACCATCCAAGGAGGGTCAACACAACACCTTGTGGCACACGAGCTAAAACAATGAAAGAGTTGGAATTTGACCCCATGTATATCGTTTCTTTTAACGGAGTTTAGGTTTTTTTTTAAAATTCCGAGAGTATAAAAATTTAATTGAGTTAAGGATGATGTTAATGTTATTTTTTAAATTATTTTTTGTTTAAAAATATATTAAAATAATATTTTTCTTTCTTATGATGGGCACTGAAAAGTTTGGATATGAAAGAGTGTCACTGTAATTCTTGAAATTTTATATCATGTTTAAGATAAAGGTAAACAATAATTTTTAAAATGTTTTATGTATTTAAATAATATTTTTTTAAAAAAATATTCTTGATACTAATATATTAAAATAATTTAAAAACATAATTTTAAACTTTAAATTCTTTTTTAAATCTTTGATTTAATATTTACCATAAATTTTTTTAAAAAAAAACTTTATTTTATTTGATGCAAGAATCAATACAAATAAATCCGTCATTTTGAGTTTAACATAATTATTTTGAAATGAAAGTAGGTAATGAAGGATTTTCATTTAAAATTTTTTCTAAATATATATATATATATATAAACAAATACAAGGAAAAAGATCAAAACTAAAAGATGAGTTGTCTTGAAAATTGAAAAAAAAAAAAAAAACATACATCCACAGGTGGATAGGCTTGAAAAAATCCAATGAGCGAAACAGCAAGCAAAAGTGCTTTTCCTTTTTGTTTTAAACCATCCAGAAGTTAATTCTTCGACAAGCAAGTTCACCCTCGAATCAATTTCCAATTTTGTGTTTTTGGGTAAGATTCATTCCCCTCGAGTTCTTGTCGCCAACCTCCAGTCCAAAAGAGGGATAATTAATAGTCTAAATTCTGGATTAGACCGAAAAGAACAGCGAAAGGCTACCATCTACTCGATCTTGCTCAAAATCAAAACCATGTACAGATAAATTGAAGTCTCGTGAAGCATGCATGCATCCATCCAGATCATGCAATAGCAGACATGGACAGCACCGATTCTTCAACGTTGATACAGAAATTCGCCAAAAATAAGAAAAAAGAAACAGAAAAAAACCTTCTTTACAATAGGGTCCAGTCAAATCTCAAAGGGCGTCGTGGTGGGTAAGCCCCTGGCTCGGCTCCATGATGCGGGACGCAGATTTATAAGAGAAGGAGTCGAAGAAGAGAAATGAAGTAGCTAAAGAAGAGAGACAAATTATGGGTTGGGAGAAATAAAAAATCCCAAACTTAAGAGAGTTACTTATAAATAATAAACTTATTGAGCTTAACGTGCTAAATAAATAAAATCATCTAACATAAATAAAACTTAAATAAATAACTAAATAAAAGTACAATGATGTAAGTCTGCGTTACGTTATCCATCATTCATCGTGCTTGTTTATATATTTGTGTAATCTGCTATGCAAGTTTTGTGTTTCCATCAACTCTTCTAAAGTTGGAAAAACTTGATATTACCAAGTGTAGCTGATTTTATCAAGTGTAGCTCTAAACCACTATGATAATATCCCTAAAATTTTAGATTAATTTGTTTCAAAATATCTTTAATGATATTAATACAATCTAAATCAGGTTATTCTACCCAACAAATTAATAATCATTGAACTATATCATGATAACTTGTTCATCTAAAAATGAGTGGACTAAATCAGAGTTGTGAATTAAATAGATTGACGTGAATTAATTATAATATTATTATTTTATTTATAAAAAAAAATTAAACTTTGATTGAATTATAAGTTTCTATTACTCGAATCAACTCCCTCCAAATATTTTTGAAACCCAACCCGGGTCAAAATTAATTTAACCTACTAAACCGAATTAAATTTAGCAATAGTGAAAGTAGAAATTTAAACATAACCAAGTACTTTTTTCATTTTTATTATCTAAACAACCAAAACTCTAATAGTTGGTTTCATGTTTTACATGTTTTATTCCAAATGTGTGTGGTGGTTGCAATTGATGAGGCAAGGTTGTCAGTAACTCTAAAGTTGCAGGTCCAAGCCTTTATAAACACCTGTTTTTTAAAAAATAAACATGAAAAACTTGTTGTATCTGCTTATTTTTATTTTTTAAAGGAAAAGGTGAAGAATGAGTGTTTTTTTCTTTTATTATTATTCTAGTTATTTTTTTTGGTTATTTTTTAAGTTTATCATTTAAAAGTTAAGTTTTTATTCAATTTTATCATTCAGGCTAAGTTTTTTATCCCTGATTGTTTTGTTTTCTTGGGGCTTTTTTTTATCTTTTTATTTTATAAATCCATCTTTTAGATTGTGTTTTTTATTTTATTCTATCTTTCAATATTAAATTAATAATAAATCACTTTTTTATATTTTTAATCATATAATGAAATTGAAAAAAGCTAAATCGATCAAGTGAAGTCTATAGCTCAGGTCGTAAGTTGACTAAATAATAATTAAATAGCTGGGTTAGGACTTTTAAGTAATTTTTTTAAATATAATTTGGTTTTTTTGTTGCTAATTTTATCATTTAGTGTGAAAATTTTTGTTAAGTTTTATAATTTAATATTAAATTTATTGGGTTGATGATTAATTAATTTTGATATTTTCTATTGTATAATAAAATAAAAAATTAATTCAATTTTATAACCTAGTCACAAGTTATTTGACTAATTAAATATTAATAAAAAATTATTAAATATAATTTTTTTAAATTTAAACTAGAGTATAAAGTTTAATAATAACATCAAAAAAATTTTAATGATGTGAAGTTTTTTTACGTTCCAGATTTTTTCTCCAATCTACAGTAAATTTACGGGTGGATAAACTAATAAAATTCTGTTTAAATTTTACGTTTTAAAACACTTTTTTAAATTTTGAATTTTTTTTACTTCAAATTAATTAATTTTTTTTATTTTCAGATCATTTTGATGCGCTGATATCAAAAATAATTTTTAAAAATTAAAAAAAAATTATTTTGATGCATTTTCAAGTAAAAAAACACTTTTGAAAAACAACTACAACCAAACATTTTATACATGTTTTTTACTGCACATAAATCTCAACTATAATTTTTACCAAACATGTATCTAAATCCAACTAACCACACCTAACCACATTTTTTTATAATTTATTTTTTAAAAACTACAACCATAAAAGCTATCTAAAATATAAATATACTCACGAAATTCAGTTAAAAAAATATAAAAACTGCTTCACAAAAACTATATTTTAAATTTAATTTTTAAAAAAACTTCATAATATAAAATACTGTTCTGTGTATAACCATACTCCTAACTGAAGCAACTTTAAAAGCAGCCCTGTTGAAGCTGCACCATTTTAGAATTTCTTGGTTAAAGTAGACTAGCTTCGATGTCAACATTTTTTTATAAAAGCTTGAGCAATAATTTAATTAACAGTGTAGTAAATTTAAAAAATTGTAAGATAGAACTAATTTATCACATTATTTATCGACTGGATCAATTAATACAAGATACTTAAAAAGAAAATTCATGTGAAATGTTTATATCAGACCATTATATTTTATTTATATATCTCATATTTACTAAATTAATTTATACATGATAAGATAAACTAAGTCTATCTAATATTTTTTTGATATTAAATGATATTTTAGAGTAATGCTATTTCACAAGAAATAAAGGAAAATATTACTTCTAATTACGCAATCAAGTGCAAGATGTTGGTGGGTTCTATGGAAGACTTTTTTTTTTTCCGTAGAATAATAGCTTATAAATTAATATTTTTCTACTTATAAAAAGAAATTTAAAGTCAAAATTTCTCAGAGAAAAAAGAAATAATACTAGTTAAGTTATAAATTATTTTTTTCAGCAGAAATAACATTATTGAATACTATAATATGATTCGGAAAATTAAATTCCATGTACTAAAAAAAATTAAAGAAAAACATTACAACATGTTTTAAATGGTGTGGTGGAATTACTATTCCCCCACACAAAACACTGTGGATTACAGTAATTCACAGTGCTTTTCTCTTCTTTTTTTTTTCTAACTTTTTTCTTTTTTCTTTTTATTTTCATTTTTTTTCCTTTTTTTTCAAAATTAATTTTTTTCAACTTTCCTATTTTTTTTCTTTTTTTTCAAAAATTATTTTTTTATTTTACTTTTTAAATATTGACCTAGTTAAAATTTTTGCTTTGCAATTTTTTTCTTTAAAATACTGTGGATTGTTGCGATATTTTTCTACATAATTTTTCCATTTTATTTTTTTATTTTTTAAAATTATATTTGTCAATTTTTTTTAATATGAAGCTTATTGAAAATTTAGTTTTGTAATTTTTTTCTTTTAAACATCGTTGATTGCTACAGTGTTTCTCCGCATGGTTTTTTTTTATAATTTTCTCTGAAATTATTTTTTTATTTTATTTTTTAATATTGAGCTGGTTAAAAATTACAGTTACAATATGTGAGGAAAGCATTGTAACTTTTCTCGAAAATTACTGTTGATTGCTACAGTGTTTTTTCCCGCATGGTTTTTTTCTGTTTTTGTTATGTTTTTCCCTAAAATTATTTTTATCAATTTTATTTTTTTAATATTAAGCTGGTTAAGAATTGCAATTACAAATAAATATAAGTTTTTCCTCACAAAACATTATGGATTGATACAGTTTTTCCTCACATGGTTTTTTTCTAGTTTCTTTTGTGTTTTTTTTTGTAATATTTTTTTTCAAAATTATCTTTGTCGATTTAATTTTTTTTAATATTGAGTTGGTTAAAATTTAACTTTGTAATAAAACTTAATCATGTGGGGAAAGTATTGTAGCTTTGTACATAGAACATTGTGAATTGCTACAGTGTCTCTCCGCATAGTTTTTTTGTGTTAGAATTTTTTTGAAATCATCTCTTTCAATTTTATTTTTTTTAATATTGAGTTGTTTATGAATTACAATTACAAGTTATTACAAATAAGGTTAAATCATGTGGGGAAGCACTATAGCTTTCGTCACAAAACACTGTGAATTGCTACAGTGTTTCCAACATGATTTTTTTTCTTCTTATTTGGTGTTTGTTTTTTTTTTCTAAAATTGTCTCTGTTGTTTTTTTTTTAATATTGAGCTGATTAAGAATTTAGTTTTTAATTTTTTTTCTTTAAAACACTGTGAATTGTTGCAGTGTTTTTCATGTGATCTTTTCCAAAATTATCTTTGTCGATTTTTTTTTAATATTGAGCTGGTTAAGAATTATAATTACAATAAAGTTAAATTATATGAGGAAAGCGTTATAATTTTTTTCACAAAATACTGTGGATTGCTACAATCTTTTTCTAAATGGTTTTTCATTTTATTTTAGGGAAAAATGCTATAGTTTTCCTCATAAAATATTGTCAATTGCTGCAATGTTTTTTCTCATGGGTTTTTTTCCTTCCAAAATTATCTTTGTTGGTTTTTTTTAAATATTAAGTTGGTAGAGAATTTAGCTTTGTAATTTTGTTTGCTTTTTATTAACTGAAAAGCTAAATCATGTGGCAAAAATACTGTATTTTTCCTCACAAAACACTGTAAATTGCTACAAATCATTTTGTTCAGTCTTTAAGTTTTTGATCGCCAACACAATTTTTTTACGTCATGAAATATTTGCTCTATAATACCTTTAATTTTTATTATTTATCTAGCATTAGTTCGTAAGTATAACACTATTAAGTATATTTATTTTGTAAACTTGTGACAGCACACGAGCATGTAATCTTGTAAAAACTATAACTTCTCAAGTCCCAAGTCCTAACAAACCTAGTTTGTAGCTGTCCAGACTTCGGATCGAAACCAAACCAAACCAAACCATCTTACGTTCGATTCATAGAAAATGAAATATCGAAATCAACCCTTAGCTGAGCACGTGTAGTGTTTGCGCGTATGTGATTGGGCCACTGCTCAAAAAAAAAAAAAAAACAACGAAAATATCCGTACCTGTACATACTATCCATTCACGTCCGTTCATCCAAACATTATCAACTGCGTCGGTGAAGCCCAGCAACCGAAGAAGAAGAAGAAGAAGGTCAGTAGCTTCACTTGACTGTTTCTTTTCATTATTTATTTCTCGAATTCTGTTCGGTTTGATTCTTGTTTTCAACTTTCTTGATCAAAGGATACTGTTGTGGTTCAGAAATCTTGATACCTGTCATCATATAATCTTTTAAGGCAGGCATGTGCCAACTCAATCTCTTTGAAATTTTGTGGATAGCTTATTATCTAGCTCGACTTAGATTATCGGGTTATTGGATTGTTATTCCATTCTACAGTTCTAAAAAAACAAAACAAAGAAACCCTTTGAATTAGGGAGCTAAAAAGGACTATCACCATCTTCTTTTTGCAGGATATGAAGGCTCCCCAGTTTTGTAAATGCTCCTCAAGTATAAATATTGTGGTTGGTTTTAATGTAAAATGTATTTTTTTGCTAGAACAACTTCGGTAGACGAAATGGGTTACGCTATGAGCAGACTGGAGACTGAATCTGAACTCTGTGATGGTGGCAAGACCATTCCTGAGGCTGGTAGCAGCAAGAGAGCCAGCAATTGGTTGAATAACTTAGACCATGAAATTGCTCAGGTTACGAAGTTGAAATCTAGTCCGCATAAACAGCTGGCCGAACTTGTTCCCGGCATGCATAAGTCATCTGTTTCCACTGTTAAGATGTTGGTTGGTCGAGAAGCTAATTATTCAGCAAGGGGAAGATTCTCTGCAGCTGATCGTTGTCACATGCTTAGCAGATATTTGCCTGTCAATGGACCTTGGCTTGTTGACCAGATGAGTACCCGAGCCTATGTCTCACAGTTTTCAGCTGACGGCTCTCTATTTGTTGCTGGGTTTCAGGTATTGTGTATATTGCTTTGTTTTGAAATTGGGTTTGGGGAATCGATAAATTGAAAGGGGAACAAACTGCAAAGGTTGGTTATCATACTTGCAATTAATTTAATGCTCGTTTTCCACAAATATTTGTTTCAGGGAAGCTATATTAGAATATACAATGTGGAGAAGGGGTGGAAAGTTCAGAAGAACATTCTTGCCAAAAGTTTGCGTTGGACTGTTACCGATACATCTCTTTCCCCAGATCAGCGCCATCTCGTGAGTTTGAATTTCTAGCTAATTAAATTTGCAAGTGAGAAATGTTTTTTTTCATACGTAAACTTCTGAGAGTTAGATCCTAAGTGGGCATTGAAAGATGGAAAAAAGGTGTCATAAACGATTACAACTACAAAAATTGCATTTTCAAGCAATAAATCAACAAATGCCATCCCTATTAATATTCTGATATTGTTCGTAGCACTTCAAGTCATCATATAAAACAAACTTCTTTTAAGTTATAAAGTAGCGGGCTTTGGTAGCGTGGCCGATGAAGTCAATGAGAACTTCAAATAGATTTTAGGCCTTCATATCTTAACAGTGAAATGGATTGAATGAACAAGATGGACAAGATGAGCTTGGGATACCCGCAAAAACAACTCCCCTGTGTGTTTGTGGGGGACCTCTGATGGTGTGCAGGAAGAGGAGGATAAACAAGAAAATATAGAGAATAGTGTTTTTTTGGTCAGGAATATGTTCCTGTGATCTTTAGTGATGGAGATTATGTTCTGCCCCTTTTGGTGTGGGTAACTAAGTATTTATATATTGAGAGAACACATGCTTACTTGACTATGAAGATGGTAGCTTACCTGACAGGATAGGGGTGGTAGCCCAGGTGATGATGGTATAGAATTACAACACCGTCATTTGTCTGTTATCCTGATTAATAGAAATATCTTAGACCGAGCAGGAAACCAATGAAAATACTTGAGACACGGTAAGTTTCTTTTACTGAGACATAGAGCAACAGAAACATACATGGGTAAAAATTACTTCTAAAAAAGGGGAGGCTCTGGTTGCTGGAATGTGTGATCTTGTTTTGCGTGCCGTGGCCATATAACCAGTTTTGTTGGTAAAAGAAAACCAGTAGGCATCGGTACAGGTGGAACACTGTGGGTCTCACATCATTTGGGCCTGACCCAAACAATGTGAAAGGTGTCAAGCTGTTTGGCTGCCCAGATGGCGTGATCGCAGCTTCTTTTTGTTTTGGTATTAGCAGAATGCAAGTAACATGCATTCATATAGATTTGCGTCATATTTAGTGTTGGAGAGAAATGCCATGATTTATCTGCTGTTACTTCCTGTTTTCACATCCAGTGCTTTCTCTTTACATCTTTGAAGTTTCTTGACTTAAGTGAATGCTCTGATATAGCTTGATAACATCCCTAATGATCGCTCTACATTTACTAATACATTTACTAACCACCAGAATCTTAAGGTTGTACAAGCATGCACACTTGAAGGTTCTTGTTATAGATCATCCTCTTTGGTTTCTTTTAGATTTGTAGTTGGTCACTGGAAGTTGCTTTTCCCTATATTGGGTAGGCTGAACATCTCTCCTCCCATATATACTAATCAGCATTTATTTTGCTGTTGCAGGTTTATGCAAGCATGTCACCTATTGTCCATATTGTTGATGCTGGGTCTGCCGAAACAGAGTCGCTTGCAAACGTTACGGTATGCAGTATTTTTATCTTATTATTGAAACATGTAACATTTAGATAAAGAAAATGGCAGAATAATAATGAGTATTTGATGCCAGCTAGCACAACCCAATTGTCTGTTGTATTTTCAATGCAAGTCACAATCTGATTGTTACTGTGCTGATATAACTAGAAATTCGTTAAGTTGGTTGCTGATTTACCATTAAAAGTGACAATACACGCAGACTGGGCCTATAATGGATTTCATAGACACGGAGTACTTCTAGTTATAAATAAACAAATAAAATATCCCATATTTGATACATGTTGATGCATGCATGTTTATGGATTGGAATCTACAAGGTTAGGAAAATCAATAACAACCTGCTTGATTGGCTTCCATCTAAGAGGAGTTCGCTATTTGGAAAAAAACTGTGGGACATAGAATAATTTATTTTTTCGCTACACTGTGATTTTGGCATACAGTTGTATGCTGAAAACTTTTTAATTTGTCACTGTACATGTACTTCTCAGTACCAAAATCTTGGTTACAGTTCCTGCTTGCTTTATTGAGATTCTCTATTCTCAAGAGGATGCAATGGCAATATAGATTTGTTTGTGCCATGGAATGCAGCTCATAAGTTGTAACAAAAAATGGTTATCGACCTCTCTAGTCATCATGTGGAGAGGATATCCTGGTTTTCATTAGTCTTATTTGTTTTCATGTAAAAAACAATATTCACTTTTGAGTCCATATGTTTTGTAGGAGTTTCATGACGGATTGGACTTTTCTTCTGGTGATGGGGGCTATTCTTTTGGAATCTTCTCTGTGAAATTTTCCACTGATGGGCGAGAACTTGTTGCAGGAAGTAATGATGACTCCATATATGTCTACGACCTTGAACAAAATAAGCTCTCCCTCAGAATTTTGGCACACACGGTAGGTAAAATATTGTGATAACTTCAGTATAACCACAATTGGCTAATGGCTGCATTTTTCTTTTCTTGGTGCATAATGGTTTTTAAGATTGAGCATACATTAATTCCTGCAAATTGTGTGGATGTCCATCTTACTATCCATAAGCTGCTCAGAGTGTTAATACATGGTAAATGGTGGGAGTATTAGCATACAGGGTATTCATGTATAATCTCAACCAGCCAATTGGATCATCAGCCCTTGGTCCTTTAGGGTAGGCATTGAAGTCTTCTATTATAGAAATGGCCTGTAACAACCACATGGTTGTCACAAAGTTGAGTTTATGTACTCACAAGTTGAAGATATTGAGATGAATGCGTTGATTACAGAAATGCAATGGCATTTTCATCATCATATATAAACTCACAAGTTGAAGGCATTGAGATGAATTCATTGATGAAAAAGAAATACAATACCATTTTTGTCATCTTTTATCAACTAGTTTCCATGTCTGAAATTCACGTGTCACTTATTAGTAATCTTGTTCTTGCCCTTTCCCTTGCCCTTGTACTTGATAATTGTGATTTTGATCACGTGTAAAAATACAATGCATAGACCAAGCTTGTTGTTAGCATACGTGAACAAAATTTGTCTGGAGAAATCAGACAACAAAAGATATCTTGGCAGAAAATTGGGGAGTATGCAACCACCCTCCCTTTTTTTCTATGTGTGATGGTGGAAGTTGATAATGTGTTGACCTCTCTTCAACTGGGATTGTAATATAGACTTGTAGACTTTTCAGAGTTTCTGTGTTTTGTTTAATGTTGCAGTCTGATGTTAACACTGTATGTTTTGCTGATGAAAGTGGCCACCTTATCTTTTCTGGGAGTGATGATAATCTTTGCAAGGTAAGTTATATTAATTTCTTGTATTGAATATTGAAAGCTCTAGGAAAGTTATCATTCTGTGTCCTGTATTATTAGGTATTCATTCGAATCTATCTAGCACCTTCAAATACATTATATTTCATCTCATCATGCTACTTCAAAAAAAATATTATATTTTGTGAAATTCTATTTCCTATGATGGATTTTCTGATTGTTGAAATTTTTATTTAGTTGACGCAGTGTTTTGGATAATAAGGCTTTATTGAGTTGAAATAAGTTGCTGTTAAGATTTCTGTCTTGGAAATCATAATTCTTGGTATCATTACCGTTTATTCAGTGTTCCTCGTGTCTTAATCTTGTATCTTTAAGATACCAATACCAAGATTACATGACATTGGCCTCAGTACTGTAGCTGCTTGGCATGAAAAAGATTTTTTCATGGCTTTCCAATACCTTTGCGGTTAGGAGCACTCTGGCCAATGGTTTAATGGTTCAGTTTTCCTGAAGAAAAGCTATTAGTACCAAATCTCATGATAACAGATTGCCAGTGCTGATTAAAGAAGCTGAATTCATCAGCGATTTGGAAAAGAATGCTTGTACTTGGTGTTAATGTTATGATATAAATAGTTTCTTTGCTGTTAAAGCTTTGGTTGGATCTGTAGCTGTAGAGTTGTAATAGCAGTCACTTACTCTAAAGAGGTAATAGTAGTCACTTACTGTGGACATAAATGGGTATTCTACCCTACACTCCTAAAATTATGTTGCTTACAAGCGTTGACACAATTCTTTTTGACATTTTATAAAGTAGTTTTATGTCATTAACATGGCAAATTATTGATCAATGTGGGATTTCAGTTTTCTCATAAAATTCCGCTGTATAATGCATGCCAATATAAGAAGACAAAAAAAAACCTTAAATACCATGCTGAAAAGAAATGGTTGGCATGTTTACCTTGTAATGTGTGTTACTAGGCAAAAGATACCAAATGTCATTAATTTAGTGTAGGTGTGGGATAGACGCTGCTTTATTGCAAAAGGGAAGCCGGCTGGAGTCCTAACAGGACACTTAGAAGGCATAACATTTATTGACAGCCATGGAGATGGTCGGTATTTTATTTCAAATGGTAAAGATCAGACTATCAAGCTTTGGGATATTCGGAAAATGGCCCCTAATGCTACTAGGTATACTTCACCTGCTGTTCTGCCCTTGAATTCTGTCTTTTATTTATAAAAATATGACCTGGCATTGTAATGTACATTGACGTTTATCATCTTTGATATTTGCACCAAACCATAACTTTTAACCATTCAACTTTTGAGAATGATCATGGGCTAGCATTGTTGTTATATCGAGTCAAATGATAAAAAAAAAAAAGAAAGAAAGGGGTTCTGCTGTTGTTCACTTTGACAATTATTAGACCACTCTAATAATACCATTCTTTTCTACTGTAGCTACTCAGGGCTTAGGAATTATGAATGGGACTACAGGTGGATGGACTACCCATACGAGGCAAGAGATTTGAAACACCCCTGCGATCAATCAGTAGCCACATATAAAGGTCATTCGGTTCTGCGCACTCTTATCCGCTGCTACTTTTCTCCTGTATATAGGTGAGTTTTAACGTATAATCTCTGTACTTTTGTCATAATGAAAGTTCAGAGGCTCTTTTCTGATGCTAGTCCAAGAGTTCATTGAGAGCTACTTCATTTGATATGCTGCCACCTGCATTTATAGTCATTCATCAGGCTTAACCCATGTTTGTGTCTTGTTTTCACCTGGCATGATGTTATTTTACTGATTTGAATGTGCTAGAAGCCCTAATACTTAGAATTGACATGCTTTCATTTTTTGAATCACCTTTTGCAGTACTGGCCAGAAGTACATTTACACTGGATCTCACGATTCTTGTGTTTATATTTATGACTTGGTAAGTAAGCAAATCTTCTGCTGCTTTTATTCTCTATATGCATGGTTTACGCTTTGCAAGTAATTGCAAAATGTAGATGCTGCATTATGATATTGTTAGGTGAAGCATAGAATGGGGTGCTCCTGAAATATCTATGCCTCGAATGGGAAGACACTTTTATTTTTTGGAAATGTGAATTTACTTTGCACGAGTTTTTGTTGCTTGAAAATACTATCTATGGATATGATTTATTCAGCCATCGGATGTCGAGCCGCAGTAATATTCAGCTACCTGTTTAACTGGGGTTATGCTGGCTGGACCAATGCTGACTTCACGCTATCCAGACTCCTGAATGCTTTTACTTTATCGTTTATGAGTCCACTCTTCCATTGATTATTAACTTGGAAATTTCTTGCAGGTGACTGGAGAACTAGTTTCATTACTACAACATCATAAATCACCTGTAAGAGATTGTAGTTGGCACCCATATTATCCCATGCTCGTCAGCTCTTCTTGGGACGGAGATGTCGTAAAATGGGAGTTTCCTGGCAATGGAGAAGCTCCAGTCCCTTCAACCAAGAAGAGAATTCGAAGGAGACAATTTGATTGAAAGCACACAATAACTGCAGTAAATTCCACCAATCCAATCATATATATATATATATAGAGAGAGAGAGAGAGAGAGAGAGAGAGTAATGCTATCTTAGCAAAAGCTTTTTCCCAAATTGACTTCCCAAAAAATTTCAACCATCTGATTTATGTGATTCACTAGTGCGATGGACTTGCATGAACTCTCATTGGATGCTTGAAATCTTTCGGGAAGTGAAATTTGGAAAGAATATTTGATAAGATTGGCATTATGTGTGAGTGGATAGGGGATTTCTTATTCTTCATGTTCAAATTGATGTAAATTAGCATGTATTATGATTTCTTGATCATATTACATCCACAATATTAGATTGTACATAAATAACCACCAGTGCGGGGGTTTAGATTTTTGGCCCTCAAGCATTTTATGAAGTTGAATGCACAGTGCTGTGTGATTGCTTGGTGGGTGCCTGCCATGCATTCAATGGCAACTGGTGGATAGATCGTGTACGTAGCAAAATTCTTTTGGAATCGTTCAGTCCATGTATTGCTCTTGAAGGCTTATGACAGAAAATACCAGCTGTAAAAGAAAAAAGGTGAGAAATTTGAAATTCCTTTCTACTTTTATAGAAAAAAAAAGAGGAGGCAAAGGCTGAATTTCTGAAATTACATCCATGCAATGTCAGATTCCATGGAATAAGTGACTGCTTCTCTTGACGGAATTGTACAGAGCCTTAACCAGATTAAATGTTAGTAAGTGTTAATTTGATTCAAATTAACATAAATTATATTTTAAAATTTCACTTAAAAGCTTAGCTTAGCAGAAGGTTTCATCTTCTGCAAAAATATCGTAAGAATGCCCGTAGCGTAGAGCATGATGAGGAGACAGCAAGGAAGGGCCCAAGAAAACATTGGAAAAGGCACCTCAATGGAATAATTGCTTGATCCATGAAGAAGGGATGAATGCTTATGAAACAATCTTCGGAAAGATAAGAGAGGGGTCCACTTCATGAAGTAATCTTGGGAAAGATGAAGAAAGAGGAGAGGGGACACTAGATACGTGGGCCCCTACTTCAGAAGAATCAAAACCTAACTAAAGCCCATAATTACCGCACTTTAAAGTGAGCTTTCACTCTTGTTTAGCAATAATAATTAGTTATAATGACCAGTCCAGTGCTCCCGATTAATAATTTTAAATGCTCATCATTTACATATAATTATTTTTAGTGTTGTTGCAGTTGTTGTAATTATGTTTATTTTTATTGTGATTAAACATGGATAGTAATAGATCCCGTACCCAT
>Ga0325401_1000895_pt1 | contig 23649 bp, 21 predicted proteins | sample PopdelMetagenome_FD_205666 | JGI IMG/M metagenome (GOLD analysis project Ga0325401, IMG submission 205666) | Populus deltoides microbial communities from Bellville, Georgia, United States - Xylem-PdKOR-R2 | ecosystem: Host-associated > Plants > Phyllosphere > Stem > Wood/Secondary xylem | place... | reverse complement strand
ATTATAATAAAAATAATATTATTTATAACACAAATAATAATATTTTTGATATTAATAGTGTTAATTATTATTAAAATAATAATATTTATAACATAAATAATACTATTTTTAATATTAATACTTTTAACAACAACAACAACACAAATAATAATATTTTGATATTAATACTAATAATATTTAAAATATTTATAATACAAATAATAATATCCTTGGATATGACTGCATAGCCAGACCCAAGATCGGTGGGTCTGGCTGGGTAACCAGACTCAACCCCGTTTTGAAGTGTTTTGGGTCTGGCTGAGCCAGACTCAATAGTAGTAGGTCCTACTGAGCAACAGGATCCAACGTTGTTAGCTCATTTTAAAAGTGTTTTGGGTTTGATTTGGCAGCCAGACCCAATAGCTTTTGGTAGAGGAGACAATGCTCCCAGTCGCCATTCTTGACAAAAAAAACACAGCAGAGGAACGCCCCCTAGGACTCTACAATATTTATAACACAAATAATACTACTTTTAATATTAATACTATTCATTATAGTAATAATAATAATATTTATAACAAGAATAGTACTATTTTTTATATTAATACTTTTAATTATAGTAAAAATAATATTATTTATAACACAAATAATACTACTTTTATATTAATACTTTTAATTATAAAAAAATATTTATAACACAAATAATAATATTTTCAATATTAATAATAATAAAATTTAAAATATTTATAATACAAATAATAATATATCTTTGAATATGACTGCACAACCAGACCCAAGATCAGTCTCAACCAAACCCAACCTCCTTTTGAAGTATTTTGGGTTTGCTCAGCTGAGCCAGACCCGCCACTTTTGGGTTCTGCTGAGTAGCAGGACCTAACGTTGTTAGCTCTTTTCGGAAGTGTTTTGGGTTTGACTTGGTAGCCAAACCCAATAGCATTGGGTCCAGCTGCCAAGTTAGACCTAATAGCTTTTGGCAGAGAAGGCAACCCCCAACCGCAATTCTTGATAAAAAAAAAACATAACAAAGGAATGCCTCTCATGATTCTACAATGTTGTTCACAGTGAAAACAATCTATGGCTATAGTGTTGTCCATAGTACAAAGTATCTGTGTCCACTTCTACGTGTTTTGAAAGAGCCCAATAGAGAGTAAACTCAAACAATGCAATCCACAGTAAAAGCACTTGCGGTTCATAATGATTTGAAACATTACAATCTATAGTAAAAGCATTTACAATCTCCAGAAACTTACTCTACAGTAAAATATTGATCTGTTTTAATTATAATTAACATTTTTGTTTAAAAGGATAATGTTTTACATAGAAATAAAAATATAAAATCATATCGTTTTAGGTTGACTCAACAAATTTATGATGGGAGTTAGTATGAGAAATATGTTGTAAGTACTAGATAAGCTTCCAAAACAATATGAAACTTCATGACTAGAAATCATTGAAGACCTTGATTCACAATTCCATATCTCAACAAAATGCATAAGAATCGAGGTCCTCAAAGATTGGTTTATATTAGTTTGCATGCTCACGTTACGTTACGTTACGCTACGCTACAGGGGTACCTATTTTTTTTAAAATGTAAAACAAATTTTTAGGTCTTAAAAAATGCAATGTCCTTAATCCTGAAAATACAATCGTATTAAATTGTTTTCTCCTTAGGATTATTTTTTTTTATTATTAATGTATCTTCTTTTTTTTTAATCTTAGTCAACACAATGTGAAATCATTATTTTTATTTTTTTTCAAATATTTTATGATTGTTAAAATAAATTAATAACAAATATCAAAATAATATATCCTGTGTGATTGAAAGCTAGAAAAATTATAAATGTGATAAAATCATGTTTAAAATTTATATAAATTTTTTAATAATAAAAAACCGATTTAAATTGAATTTTCATGAACAATTTATTATTAGTATTATTATTTTCAAATAAGATAAATGATAATTAAAAAAATATTAAAATTCAAATAAAAACTTATAATAATATTGAGAATTATATCAGAACTGAGTGTAAATGAATTTAATAAAAAAAAATGAAAGTGTTAAAAAAATAGAAAAAAGAAAAAGACAGCACCCGGCACCCGGTCCCCTAATAAACTTGCAAAGCATGTCATGAAGCTATTTTTAATACACCAAAATCACATTACCATATTTGACCATTTCGTGCCCACTAGGAAGCTTGAAACTTGCAAGCAAGCCTCCAGACAAAACGAACCAACAATATTCCATGTAAAAAAAAGGTAATGTCCAGGGTGATAAGGGAACATTCGGCAAGAAGGTTGTCAGAAACTGCGAGAAAATAGGTGATTTGTATTTACCAAGGGCGATGATAATAGCTCCACAAAAATCTGACTTCGTCTTTTGGGGACATGAAGTAGAGATCACAGCAGCATGGCAACATCAAGGAATTTTATACTGCTAGATATGAATATGGAGAGGGCATTTTGATTTCATATGCAATTAAAAGTCAGAATCTGGTGTCTTGCTTGGTATGTTAAGCACATGAATTATCTAGACAATGAAAAGCAATTAGCTAAGAGCAACTCTGCAATGATGAGCCAAACCGGTGAATCCCCAATATTTATGAGTAGCAGCCATGCATTATGATAATCTCTCCGGTGAATCCCCCCAGTGTTTATTAGTCAATTATGAGAACATCTCCCAATATTTCTTCGCCTGTACCTACAGCAAAAGCATTTAAATAATGCTGATCTTACCACTTTCCACTTGAGCTTTATAAAATGCTCCACCTCTCCACCATATAGGAGGAGTTCATGCTCTCATCATCTCTGATAAAATCAAATCCATTGCTCTACCGTAATTCTGAGCAATTGGGGTCCATAGAAAACGAACATACATTCACACGAAGAGTGCATATGGCTTTCAACCCAAATACATCACCACAATAGAAGTAAATGTCAGTAATATAACCTTCCTTCAAAAAAGTCTTACGAGATAAGCAATATAAGTAATATATTGATTTTCTTCTCCGTCAAGGAGCTCCATGTCGTAGCATTGTCCATCGTAGCAATCAAGACTACTATGGAAGTCCAAAAAGCAATACTCATAAACTACATTTAACTTTCTGCATTCCAGAACACAGTCAAGAGCTCTTCAGCATTCAGCTAGGTAAATAATGACCGCCACTTGTTATACCCACTCAAATTGTCCAGCTATGAATGATACAAGACAAGGTGACACAAATTCAATATGCAAAATCTGGGAATAGGTGCTAGTGAGAAATTTTCAACTAAATTTGAAATTTAGTTGCATGAATGCAAAGTTAAATCAACTTAAATACAATCATCGTATACCAAATGGGTTGGATCTGCAAACTGTATGGGGGGAGGCTATGACCTGCGCCTATATATGATATATGATAAAAGTTCATAATGTCATTGCCTCTCATCAAATCCACAAGTTGCCAATTTCATTATCTTTACCAGCACCAAACTCTATACCTGTGAAAACACAAAGAAAAAGAACACAAAATTAACTTAAAGAGCATGGTTTTTTGTTGAAGATGAAATGGATAATCATGTGTCTAAATTTACCTTGATGTAATTCCTGCTCTTGGAGGTGAAAATTATAATATAACACAAACGCATTTGCTTTGCCTTGGTTGGTTTGCCGCTTTCTTCTCTGCTCCACCAAAAAGGGATACAAATTTTAACAAGACACTAGCAGCAGAATTGATTATTCAAATAAACTACAAGCAACAGGACAAGGCCAAAGTGATTAGGTAATCAGCTGTATAGTTGGCAAAGGTATACTTTCCATTAATATATTATTGAAATGGCCAATAATTGATTTGAATAGACATAAACTATTGCGTTATAATTTAGAAGGTGCCTGGGACCTCAATGTAATGCAATCATTTCTGCTGTTCCTGGCCTGTAAGTAATAAGGTATTCACAAGAATAGCCATTATCTAACATGGTAGACCAGAAAAGGGGAAAGAATGGGACAGGGTATCATTCTCAAAACCACCAACAAGGCTTTTTCACTGAAAAAAAGAAGCATATGGGAATCTAGAAAATTTCTACTAAAGAACAAAACATGCCATGCTAGTTGCAAAGTGCTCAAACAAAACAAAAAAAATTATTTCCAAGAGGCTCCAAGAAACAGCCGGTAGGAAAAAAAAGAATATATTTAAAAGTTTTGGCCGTCATTATCAGATGATGGAAGAATACTCGTACCTTTCTCTACAGAAGATGGATGAACAACAACATGCATGGTTGTAACCCCACCAGGGATGTCACACAGTGGGCTTTGGCATTCCCCTACAGTTCTGTTGTTTTCCAGTATTTTTCCTGCACTTATTAACTTGACATCCTTCAATGTCCTTGGACCATTCTCCTTTTCTGGTCAAATATTAACAGGTTTAAATACCTCGAATTATATTTCTTGGAAATTACTTAAAACCATAGAAAGCATCAAAGTTCAGAAGGGAGAACTCTTGTGTTTATACTGGAGAATAAACAGCAAAAAAAAAAAAAATACAAACTTAAAGATGTTGTTGATCTAGCATGATGACATGACAAATCTGATGCTATGCTATCAAGTTTGACAGTGGTTCTTAATAACTAGCACCTGAAAATTAAAATGCAATTGCTTTACAGAACCGTATTCATACTGGATTGCCAATGAACAAAAACGACCACTCACAACCTAAACTAGAGTCTCAGTAAATTTCTAAATTACTTGACTGAAGAAAGAAGAAGAGTATTAAAATCCAAATTACCAACAACGATGAAGAAACGACTGAACATGAAAACTAATTAATTTGTTACTTCAGTTTTGGTTTGAGGCAAACAGTGTTGATATCAGTTCAGATTTCAGAATTTTGTTACAAATTTTCATGAATATTCATAAGAACAAAAACGCATGCGGTTTATGTATCTGATAATTGTAACTGAAGAAATCAAGGATTTCTTCCAATAATGGATTGGGTATGCATATTGATTCAAAGCAGAAGGAAACAAGCATGGTTCTACTTCATCTTGTCAAAGTTGTTGCTTCTGAATAAATTGCACAGAATTTTAAATAGAAGCCCAAAATCAGTACATGTCTGTTCTAGAGCACAATTTGTGCCAGATTTCATAATGAAACAGTCAAGAGAAAAGATCATAATTTGAGATTTGAGGGGGTAAAAAAACCTTTGAAAGTTTATCTAACCTTTAGGCCAGTGGGCAAGAATATTTTCCTTCAAGGTTGCAACACTTGTAGCAGCAGGAAAGGTTTTGGGACCAATATCCGATCCATCCGCCAATCGAAACTTGATCTCTAACTGATCTTGCACCCCAGCCATCTTCAAAGATTCAGTCTTTCAAAATCAAGTCACCCACCTCTACTTGAACTTTTTATCTCGATTGATTTCTATCTCAAATCAAGCCCCCTAAATTTCTTGATTTGGATCCTCACAGAGACAAATATTTCACCAAGATCCTGAATTGGATACTCTGCCAAACAAAAACGAAATCAAAAAAAGAAAAAAGAAAAAAGAAACAGAGAGCACATGAATATGTTATGCAGAACAGGTGAGTAATGCAAAAAAGAAACACTGTTAAGGAAATAGTTTTGAACTGGGATTTCCAGCAATCAAATATAGCCAGGTGAATCTATCCAAAATTAGAAGCAAAGCTAACCACGCTATCATGCAACAAAATGATGCAGGAGGCCACACAAATAGAAAGAAATCACAAACACAGGTACATATAAGCATACCAAGATTTCTAACAACAATTCTTCTACAAATCACAACCACCTAAAAAACTTTAAGTAGTTCTTCCTCAAACAAATCCTCAGAATCAAAGGAAACACTCAAAGAATATGGATAACTTGCATGGACATAACAACATAAAAAAAGAAAAAAAAAACCCACCAAGAGGATGCTCCCATAAACACTAAAGTCAACCCAAATCCTCAACTGGGTCATCAAAAAAGCAAAACAAACATTCAACAAAAGGGAAAATCCTTGATGGGCTGGCTTACTTTTCTCTAAAACTGATCTGGGCCAATCTCTTTTTAGCTAAAAAAAATCCATGAATAAAAAAGAGAAGAAGAAAAAGAAAAAACTGATGTGAGTGTATCAATAGTGAATAGGGATCAAATAAAACCCCTGAAAGGAGGCTGTTTCGAAGTTTTCAAAGAAAAAAGGAGTGCTTCCATCCTTGCCTTCTCCTATGACTAAGGGAAATGGACAGGTTTCTCTCTTTTTTATACTTGAGAAGACTTTTAGCCCTTTTGTTTCCCAGGTTTACATGTCACACGATGTGCTTTTTTTCTTCAAAAAAAAGAAAAAGAAAAAGAAAAAGAAGAAAGAAATAATAAGAAGAAACCATATATTCCTCTTTTATGATTGTGTGTCACACTTATCTATGCACCATCATCATAGCCATTCAATCATGATCAAGATTCACTAATCACTCTGCATATTTTTCAAACTAAAAAAATAAAAAACTAAAACGTAACAATATTTTTTACCTTTGTATTTATTTTGATCTCTTCTATCAGTCAGCATGAAAGAAATAAACAAAAAAGAGGCGTGACTGCTAAATTAACAGCACCAGACTTCATTCATTCTTCTTTGCACATGCACAATTTTTTAAAGAAAAAAGAAAAAAAAACTGCAGCTTCAGGAGGACGTTGTCAAATTTGATGCAGAGCACTAAAACTAAATCATTAATGTCTGCTAAAGCTTGCATGGGCAGGCAGGTTAGTGGCAGACTTGTGACTTATCTTAAGGAGATGTGGAGATAGATGTATCTATTTATCATGCCTCCAACCTGAAATTAAAGGGGGAAAAAGAAAAGAAAAGAAAAGGAGGAGGTTTATAAATGTTATGCACCGCCTAAGGCATGTAGCCAGAAAATTGGGGGGATGTCGATGCCAAGCAGATACATTCACGGTATTATTACAATGGTCAAAAATGAAGGCAGCCAATGCGTGGAAGGGTCTGCGAGGACCCTGTCAAGGAGGCAGCCAGCCAGCCAGCCATGGAAACATCAAATACAATTCCATTTCTTCTTTCGATGATGATAACTGATGAAACCCATTTTATATTGTGTGCATTCATCTTCTTTTTCTATGGAGTAGGCATCTGTGATGTCAACGAACCTTTCAGATTCTTCCCTTTAAAACTTGGGAAGAATCAACTAATAGCTTAATGATTCAAACAAATGATCGAAAAGCAAAATCCCAAGAGCCATTCAAGATAATTGGGACGCGTTAGGCACAAGGAAGATCAGAACTACCAAATTCGGTTTTCGGATGCTTAAAGAAAGTTAAGCGAACACAAGTAAATGGATTCCTTGTCATCATGGAATCCCACGAACAACAAGAATCTCTCTTGTTTGCCAAAGAGATTGTATATTATATTTCTGTCTCTATGTGACCATATCTTTCTCAAGGGTATTGTCAATGTCATAATAACTTTCTTCTCGACGAGTAAACGGGACAGAAACTGCATGCAAAACATGGACTGCCTCATAAATTAATCATTCTGCACAAGAATATAATTCATAATTGATCATGGACCTGTCCACATGATTTGGCAGGTTGGATGGTACTCTAGTTCTTTTCTTGAAAATTGTTAGTTAAAGAGTATCATGACATCTGGGATTAGGTTTTGGGGAACCAAACATCAGCATCTTGATTTCTTCCCAACAAAAGAAAAAAACACATTAGCATCATGGTTAACATAATACGTCACAAACAGTGAAAGGATGCAAGGAGCAAGACTTTGAAACTGGACATGGTTCACCAAAGCACACAGAATTCTGGAGAGAGAAAGAAAAAAGGTCAAAAAAAAAAAAAGAATTTTCTGCGCATTTTAATGTTTCTCATGAATCGTACATAACAAATACTGATATATAACCTAAAAGGTTCCCCAATTCAATAGGTCCTGTAACAAAGCAATCTCCATTACCTACTACTAAGTCTCACCTTGATGATATCAAATTAACGAGGAAAAAAAAGGGAGAGGTGCTAGCAAAAATAACAAGAGGAAGAAAAACGAAGGGAAGAAACATTTCTAGACCAATACTGGAGCCCTCACTAGAGGCCTGTCCTAGCCTTCCTCTTCCCTGTACCAAGCAGTATGATGCATTGGCATATGCACTTTCTAACATTTGTATCTTGCTTTATTCTAATATATGTTCCAGGAAATCAGGCTAGATAGACTCTCTGCAGGAAGCCCACTGATAGTATCCATTTTTCAACCAAGAAAAAAAATGATGGGTTGCTATGTTAAAGATTGAAAGAAAGAATCCCATGCCCGTGCTGGTGATGCAGCCATTTTCTGCAAAGGTACGAGGTATGACAGTGAATTCAGACCTGAAACTCTGCCCCCTTCTGTATGAATTTCTACTTGCCTTCTCAAGTAGACCTTGAGAAAATTCTCAATCATGAAAAAACTTACATGGCACCTGGAATCACTTGTTTTTTCCATTCCAATAATAGCTCTAGCCCCTATGGTTAATCAAACTGAATCCAGGATGTGGCAGTTCCTTATAAAATCATTAGAGTAATTCACATACTTGGTCCAAAATGGTCGTAGATGCTCAAAGCCAATTTCCAGCCAAGGTTTAGACTGACCATTGTAGTGAATAACTGCAGCCTTCTTTACACTCTCGATATTTGTATTATTCTGATATCCCAGTCCAAGCATATGCCAGAATGGATCAATTGGATGAACATGACCTTTAAAGGCAATCAAAGATGGTGGTAGGGTTCCAAGTTTCCACATCGTCAGGTTTGACTTCAGGTTCTGCACAAAATAACCCAGAATCTGAGAAAAATGGTGGCAAGGCATCCCTTATTTGCCAACAGTTAGATCCAAGTCATTATAAGCGCAAGCAACCTCACCAACATCCGGTGCATACAGGAATAACCTGTACAAAATATCAGTATTTGCTGTGTTTGATACTGATCAAAATTTAGATCCATGGTGAAGTTGAATGTTTGATTAATATTCTGGCAATCAACAAATATGAAACTATCAACTAGAACATACGGGAAAAGTGTGAGGGAGAAACAACCAAGTGATGTGCTTGCAAATTAATTAAGAGTGTATAGAACCAACAATATCACTTCTTGTGTACCCAGTCCTTGTAAGCACACACAATCAGAAGCCCGCGCCCAAGCAAAAGTCGTACTTCATAAATGAAAAAAGATGATGATGAATGTTGTTTACTGACACAGTGCTACTCATATAGGATTTTTTTTTTTTTTCAAAGAGTAATGCTGGAGCTAGCAACGCTTGTTTAGTGCAGTGATTCTTCAGATAGGAGTTTATTTGTTATTTATTATTTTTATTTTTTTGAGAATCAAGGTTATGTTTTAGCATGTTCAAAGAGTCACTTACCACATAAGATGGCAAATACAACAACATGAACGTGTAAGTGAAAATTTTAGAGACATTAACACTATCCTGTTATTTTATTAGACCAAGAAAAGGTGGATGCCAGAAGAAGGAACAACAAAATTATTAGGATAAGCAAGAAACTAAATAGTGTAGGGCTTACCTCTTTCATCCAGGAATGGTAGGTTTCTCTTATATTCGTGTTCCTCCATGCATGGAGATCAAATATATTCATTCCATAAGCCCAAGCACATTCATCAGGGTCCAAATTCTTTGCTATGAGGGGATGTGAAAAATTGAAGTAGTTCTTGAGATGCTTGGACATTACCCACTCATCTTCACCTTTACAAGTTTCTACGGCTCCATTGACCTTTCCCTGAAGGTCAATTTCCCAAAGTGGAGACAAATCATGCTGAATTACAACATCATCATCTAAAAACACCACCTTGTCGAGGTTTGGAAAGAGCTGTTCAACAAAACCAATCAGCAAGAAGATTTTGGGGCAACAGATGAAGAAAACAAAAATACAAAAACTTTGGCCAACCTCAAAGGTTGGACTATGATACACTAGTTCATAGGAGGGAAAAATTAATGCTAAAGTTAGCAACAAAAACAATGAAGAAATTTTTGTTACCATTCCACATGCATTGGATCATCAAACTGCTATTTCTTTTTTCTGAAAAAATTGCCTAACTTCCTGTAACACATCATTTGTTATTCATATGCATCTTGCTTGTTCAATTTGTAAGTATCACACTTAATTCATATTTCAATATGTTAAAAATTTTGGAAACTTCAGTAATTCATAGGGCTCTCCCAATACAAATCAATGAATGTTATCAACAATCCCAGATACTTGTAAATCTACTAAAGTTAGATCCTGACTTTGTTTGGCTGGTGAAGAACTATAATTTCCAGTGAGATCAGGTGAGTTTCTACCTTTGAGAAGATGAATTAATCCCTCAACAACAATGCCTCATGAATTAGAGTTTGTTCGCTTGCTTTTTTTTATCCTTTAACATCTTCAGTTCCCTAGTTCTTCTATAATAAACCATACACATCATAATTCATTAGTCTCCTAGTAAGACAACAGAAAAGATAAACTTCATATGAGATTACCTCGGGTATGTATATCCGAAGATGGTTAAGTAACGATATATACTTCGGACTTCTAGCCTGCAATTTAGAAGCAAATCTCCGAGGTGTTGTATCACTAAGATTTGCCCCTGCAATATGATTCCCATGGTAATAATCCCTGATACCATTATGATTCTCCACAGCTTCAAGCACTGGAACATTCTCTCTTGTTAACCAGTCAAACTGGTGAACACCCTTCACTTCAACAATAGCAGGGGAGGCTGGGTTTAGTGCAAACCATGAATGCATACCCGCATAGGTTTTCTTGTCAGTGATGATGTGAAAAACTATCCTGTCAGGCTTTAGAGATGACTGGACAGTAGAAGTGACAACAACTGAGGCAGCCAAAATGTTATCAGTTGAGAGGACAAAGTGGTGATACGAGTTGTCAGAGAGCAAAGGAAGGAACTCTGGAGAAGGCAACTGTGTACGTGCATGAGCATTAGAAGAATATTCATCAGTCAGACGTAGAGAGAGACAGTGGATGCTTTTGGGGATGGAACTTGCAGCAAAGTGTTTGTTCATCAGCTCTGCAAATTTAGATTCCCTAATTTCTCTTTCCAATTTTTCCATCTGTGAAAGATAATAAAAGAATGACATCAGTTAAAAATATTTTCTTAACATTCCATCAGATTTTTGTTTCTTATTTTCTCTTGGAGGAGCATGGGTAACTGCACTCTCTAACATGCATTTATGCATAAATGTTGACATAGGATAATAAGAAAAGAGACTAAATGAAAATGAAGTTGATGGATCGATCATGACATAACAAAAGAAAGTATATACAAATTTTACATCCACTTCAATGAGACAAAGTATCATGAACATGTTGCAGTTAAAATATCTAAACTTAACATGCAACAGTAGTAGTCCCATGACTGCAGCATTCCAGCTCCATCATAGTTGAGTACAATAATTCAATTTATTTTTGAATAATGAAAAAGTCATATCAATAGCATGTTTTCCCAAGAAATAACTTAATTTAATATATAATATATATGTATATATAAACACACACACAAGAATAGCAGAGAAAGAACATGAGGTAAGGAGTTTCCTCCGGGAAAGGGGCCACGACCAGAAAAGGAGGCTGCAAAATAATTATTAGAGCACATCATTAAGAAACAATTGATGGTATCTCCACAGTCAGCAAATTGTACAACACCGCGATTCATGACATTAGCCAATGTACTACCAAACCATGTGAAAACTGCCCCATCTTTTGCCTCTGAAAGATCAAAAATAATTATAGCATCCCAAACATGCTAGAATTATTACAATAGTACGACCTAGAGAATAGAAATGTAAAGAGGTCCTGTGGACACATCCTGTGACAACCCTACCAGTATGCCAAGCAAGCAATAAATCAAAACTCAAAATCAGATGCTCACCAAGAGAAAGTCAGTTATAAAATAAGCAACAAGTATAGTTGATATAAAAGAAGTGTCAGACGTGGCATGAAAGGTCTCAAAATTATGGCCACCTCATTTATTACAAGGTCAAAGAAAATAGTCAATTAGAAAAGCAAAAAGGATAAGTTTGAAGCTCGAATTAGTGATCTATATAAATGAAGAGATCAGACGGTACAGCATAAACATATAACAACTTGAAGTCCATCATCCAATGTAATTTTTTAGGTTTAGAATAATCTTCAATGATTGGGAGATTGGGTCAGATAATTTATTTGAGCATAGATTGAATTAGCATTTTAGTTCTAACAAAGTATTGATGAATGAAACTGACAAATTATTTTCTAGCACGCACTAATTGAATAGCAATAGTTCTAATTCTCTTAAATCTTCTCTTTAGTTGTCTATAAAATTTTATCATGCAATAATTTAATAGCAATAGTTCATAGCATGCAGAGAACACTTCTGGCAAATCATTACTTGATAGAATACTCATGGGCAAAATTTCAAGTATCATCTATTACCCAATCCCCTCGCTTTAGAATCCCTTTTCTTTCTTTCTTTCGCTGGTGAACCAAAAATAGAAACAATTACTATTAGAGGCGTCACCCAAATATCATATATTTCTCCACTTCAAAAATTTCCAAATGTTAAGATTTCCATTTAACAGAAAACAAAAACAAGAACCAAGAAAGTTAAAATCTAATTCCTGTCTAACAGCCCTCATTCAGGGATATAACTAGTTTAGAACAAGATTAAAGGAGCAGAAACAAGTCCAGAGCCATGAAACTAATACATATTAGTCAACCCTGCTCTCCTCCAAGAAATTAAGAATAAGGAAATGAACCAAATCTGAAAGTAATTATGTCCATGTTTGAATAACTTGACACATACCATAGCCCTCAACATGAACGCAAATGTCCTTGCATCATACTGATTGTTCTTCATTTCAGAAACAAGGTGATTAAAAGAAGCCGGAAGCTTTACACCATCTGGGATTTCCTCATTTTTTACTTGATTGAGTATCTTGTAAAAGTCTTTAACAAGCCTCTGTTGCATCATCACCACAGGCATTAGTATTCAATTTGTAATAACCATTAACAAAATTATCCAAAAGTAGGAGAGCAGGTAATATACTTAATCTGAAACTGTGAAGGATGAAGGAAAAAGCTTACTTACCCCTGAATCATCTACTCTTCCAAGAAGCCTTGGTCCTAACCGCCTACCTAAACAATCTGTAGAAAAATAGCAAAGTAAGAACAAGAATCAAGTATCCAGCACAAACACAGAAACATCATCATGGAAGGAAATCCTAGATCCAGATCCCAGGACATAATAGAGTGTAGACACGCTACAAGCAGATCCAGACTGCTCTGTAACATTTAAATAATTTGAATTAGAAACACTGGTGAACAAAATTCACAGTATAAGGGGGATTAAAAAGAAAATGAAATAGCCAGGAGAACAAAATAAATAAATAAATAAATTGTGATTTTTTCTTTTTTGAACCACCACAAATTGTGATTAAGAAGTCTTTATCTGTTTAAAGTATCAGCAAATTGCTATTAATCTAGTTTTGAATCTACCAAGTAATCAAATTCTATTTTATATGATATTGGCATGCATGGACTAAAACTCATTCTTCATCCAGATTGTAATCTGCAATAATAATCAAAATTCACGTGCAAAAGTCCATCAAATCTTCATTTAGCTCATATTTATCATAAATAGTAATCAAAATATAATCTCCCAGAATTCATAAATTAATGAATTTGAAACCTATCCCCTATCAATTTACAAGTGCAAAGCCTAATTGGTTAAAACAAATGTGCAAACATGGGTGAAAAACGAATGAAAATGGAAGAATCCAGGAATTAACCATGCTTAATCAAGAAGTCCAAAGCTAAGTTAATCGAATGAAATATAATCAGCTTAAGAAGTTACTATGGCAACAAATATAACATGCTACTGAATCAGAACAAGATCCATCATCCTCAATCTCAATTACAAATGCGAAAATCATAATCAAATGAATACAATTATACATACGAGTGTGCCTTATGTATGGTACGAACATTTGATGATTGATAATTTCAATTTCTTTACATCTTTTTCCGGCAATACCGTGTACTTTCTGCTCATGTAAATGATTAAACAAATTGAAAGTACGCGGTATTAGGATTGCAGAAAAAAGATGTAAACAAATTGAAATTATCAATCATCAAATGCTCATACCAGACATGAGGCACATTCATGTATATATACGCACCGGATGACACAAAAAGACAAATGCATTACATGTGAAAAACAACCTTACCCCAGATCAAATCAGGATCCAAACACACCAGAACAACCACAACCAAATGCATACATACAGAAAATGAGAAAATCATGAAATTAGAAAGCAATCCCAACCCAAATCGAATAATGATCCATACACCTCGTCAAGCAACAATCACAATCAAAATAACCACAAAACTAAATATTTAAACACGTCAGAAAACCTTGAAAAGAAATTTAAAAAATAAAAATAAATAACCAACCAAACTCACCAAATGAGGAGCACTTATTGACTCCTTCAAGCGTAACCAGAGCAGTAAGAATGAATACAAAAGGTAACAAGAAAGCAAGAATGAGTATAGTATGAAAAAGGGTTCGATAAGAGATATGGCGAGCTGCGACTTTGATCTTCATTGAGTCAATAAATCCATTGTTGCCGCTCGAAGATATAGTGATGCTTCTCATGCTAGGAGAGATGTGAAGCTGCATATTCCTTTCCTATGCAGCCCCACCACTACAAACCTAGCTGCGGCAAACACAAAAGCAACAAATTCTACCTCCTTCCCTCCCAGTAATACCCCACCCACCATCAGATCCACAGCTATCTTTAATAATTTCCTCTTCACAGATAAGATTTCCTATCTGGGTTTTCCTGTTATGATATTTGCCTCTTTGTCCTTCCCTTGTTTGTGGTCTTCTCAAAGACCGCATTGGAGATTTAAGAACAACGATAATGATAAAATGGGCTTCTATATCTAAGCATCCAAGCAAGAAAGATTCAAGAATTCAATGGTTAATCGATATATCTTTAATGGTTTTCTTTTTATTATTATTATTATTATTAATATTATTTTCTCCTTCTGGCATGGATCAAGAAAGAGACGGAGAAAATGAAACAAAGAGAAGGAGAAAGGAGAGAGAAAACGGGGTTTGTTCTGTGCCTGTGTTTTTGTCCTTATTTCCTTATTTCTATTTTGTTGATTGGTTGGAAGGTGAGATTTTATTTATTTATTTATTTATTTATTGTGAAAAATAATGAATAAGTTTAAGAAAGTAATTAAGGGTATTTAAGAGTCAAAACCGTGTGTTTATTGTGATGGGTTTAGAGAGAGAGTTTGACCTTCGAGAGCTAAATTTAGATGTCTGTCTGTCTCCCTGTGTTTAAGAGCAACCACTTGGATTTGATTTCCTTGCATGGGTTTTCGAATTTTAGTTCATATCTCATCAGCCAAAATAATAATAATAATAATAATACTCAATTTCCCATATCACTTTATTTATTAATAAAAAAAAAAAAGTGTGGCCCACCAACGGTTCTTCTCTTTTCTGTCATTGTGTTTCAAAATTACATATATTTTATGAAATGATGAATGTTTTTTTAGTGTTTTTTTTTATAATTTTAATGTATTGATATAAAAAATAAAAAATAATCTCAAAATATTTATCTTAATATATTTTAAAATATATATATTTTAAAAAAAATTACATCTAACACACACTTGATAAACCTCACTTTAAAAAAAAACTTTTTTTTTAAATGACATTGCAACTTTTTTTAAAAAAACCTTTGGAAGTAAAATTGGATAAAATTGGACAAAAAACAACGGGTCAACCCAAGGTAACATGATAGATAAATAAACTAGGCAATAAGGGGTAAGCCACTTTAAATTAACTAGTAAAACCCGTGATCAATGCCATAAAATAAAGAGAACTTGACAGAAACGAAATTAAAGAAAACCACAAAGCTAATTTTTTTATAAAAAAAATAATGTCAAAAGATAAAATAAAAAAAATAAGCTGCAAGAAAAAAATATCAACCAGCGTTAACTTTTTTAACTCACACACTCACACTGGTCTTTTTTCACGGGCGACCTGCCCACTCACGCTCACACTGGTCTATTTTTTATGGGCGACCTGCCCAAGTGGAACAAAAAAAAAGAGTAGTCTCATTGTAATGGGTGACCTACCCAAGCAGAAGAGGGTAAGCCACTTTAAATTAACTAGTAAAACCCGTGATCAATGCCATAAAATAAAGAGAACTTGACAGAAACGAAATTAAAGAAAACCACAAAGCTAATTTTTTTATAAAAAAAATAATGTCAAAAGATAAAATAAAAAAAATAAGCTGCAAGAAAAAAATATCAACCAGCGTTAACTTTTTTAACTCACACACTCACACTGGTCTTTTTTCACGGGCGACCTGCCCACTCACGCTCACACTGGTCTATTTTTTATGGGCGACCTGCCCAAGTGGAACAAAAAAAAAGAGTAGTCTCATTGTAATGGGTGACCTACCCAAGCAGAAGAATGGTCTCATTGTAATGGGTGACCTACCAAAATAAAAAAAAAAACATGGAGAATTTGGTCGCATTGTAATGGGTGACCTATCCAGCAAAATGTTGGTCTCACTGTAATGGGTGACCTACCCAAGGAAAAAGGAAAGAGTGGTCTCATTGTAATGGGTGACCTACTCAAGTGGAAGAATGGCCTCATTATAATTAGTAACCTACCCAGATAAAAACATGGAGAATTGGTCACGTTGTAATGGGTGACCTACCCAAAAAAAAGTTGGCGAAGGCTCAAAGGCGCTCTCTAAAGGAGGTAAGGTTAAAAAACGCACTACTTGAGAAGTTAAGGCTCAAAGGCGCACTCAAAATGAGGCAGGGTTAGAAAACGCAATACCCCAGAGATGGTGGCTCGAAGGCGCACTCAAAATGAGGTGGGGTTAGAAAATGCGCTACTTGAGAAGTGAGGACACAAAGGCGTACTCGAAATGAGGTAAGGTTAGAAAACGCACTACAAAAGAAGTGAGGGCTCAAAAGGCACACTCAAAAGGAGTGAAGGCACAAAGGCGCACTCGAAATAAGGTAGGGTTAGAAAATGCACTACCCAAAAGGTGATGATGAAACACCGATCTGACAATGTTGAAAACAATGCATTATGATCAATATGCATGTATACTTAACTAAGAAATATAGGTCCCCATTTCTTTATGGTGCCTTTCTTTTCTCAAAAGTTGGAGTGTTGACAGTACACTTCAATGACTTCTTCGCTCTTACTTACTTGAGTCATATCTTGTGATCTTGACCTCTAGGAAGGGCTTGGTATCATCATACTTCTTTGTCCTCCGCCTTTTATCTCAAGGGTTTCCAATTTTGCCCAGCATTTTTTTTTTTATTTTTAGAAAGGGAATCATGGATCTAGCCCTACCATGCATTTTTTAATTGCCCCACAGCTTGATCATGCCCCCAAGTATTCAAATCGGGTTTAGGGATGAGGTTATGTGAAGGAAGGTTTGACAAGGAGTTGTTTTCATGCAGAATTTTTGGAATTTCATAACTATTCCAGACATAAAAATCATTTTGACATCGAGTCAAAGCAAACTTTTTTGAAGAAATTCAAGTGATTCCTATGGAGAGGTTTTCAGAAGTGATGAAAACTTTTTGTTTTGATTTTGGTGAAAAATATGAAGTGACATTTGGTTGGTAAAAAAGGTTTCAGATTTAATTTGAGGGTTTCAAAGAACCAGTGTTCAAAGCATTGATTTTATTTGCATGAATAATGACTTGGTTTGCATGAGAAAACACTGCCTACCTATCTAGATTGCTTGCCTTTGATCAGAAATGGCTTGATTAGGCACGTAATGTAGGCTTGGGCTATTGGTTATGAAGAATAGGATATTTGCAAGCTCAAAAGGTGTTTAAAGGATTTCAAGACTAAAGATCACTTGTGCTTGTTTCTTAACCTTTTGTCATTTGAATTTATTTTTGAAATGGTCTATCGTGCCCCCTAGTGTTGGGCTTGGGCTCTTTCTCTTCATTCCTTACTTGATCGAGCATCATCATTTCAGTTATTTTTTTGAAGCTCAGATCTTTTGGATTTTTCTTCATGCCCCCAGTTTTGTTTGGGCACCTTTAATTATTGAGAATTTTCTTTTATGCCCCCTAGTGTTGCTTAGGCACTTTCAATCATTAAGGTTTTTTTTTTTTTGCTTACTTGCTATATCTCTCGCACTTGCCCCCAGTGTGGGGTGTGATCCTAACCAAGATTATTTCCAAAAAACTACTAGGCTCAAAAGAGGACTACAAAGGATATAGTTTTAGCTTTATGAAAGGATTATCAAAGATGACCTTTTTTCATCTCAAATGCAGGCATTAAGGATTGGTAAGCCTTGCTTTTATGCGAGTATGCAAAGTGATTTCTCATTAAAAACTCAGCTTTTGAGTCATTTAATGGGTTTTTTGTGTTGTTTTTTTTCCTTTTCTTTTATTCCAGGTTTTTTAGGTGTATGATTACCTTTCTAAGGAATCACTTGAATTTCCAGAACTTGTTTATTTAAACAAACACCAATATGATTTCTGTTTTGTACTAAAATTTGAATTCCCAAAAATCCTTGTGAACATGTGAGATCATGCATTTGTTTTGGGAAGAAAAGGGAAAACACCAGTGGTTTCATAAGTAAAAATTGACTCAGTGTGTTATTTGCATGAAACAACAAGAAAAATGAAGGCATGTCTTGAACATAGGAAAACACATGATCTTATTAATAAGAAAGACTCATTTGACAGAGAAAATCTTGTGGCATTTTAAGCCAAATTACCAACAAAAATTGGAACAAGTTGAAACAAAAAATCAAGAAGTTTTGCAGGCATGATCGAACAGAGGTAGTTATTTTTTGGCAGAACAAGAACAGGCTTCATTCTGCAATGGTGGTGCAATTCCCCTTCGGATTATGTTGAGGCTCTTGACCATATTTGCCCCCCAATTTCTTCGGGTTTCAATAAAGATGATAGGTCAGTTGGAAGAAACTTCACTAGAGTTATTTCTAAGTATTTGCTCGAGTAAGCTAGAGGCGAGTCAAACTTTTGTTCAGAGACTCTAACTCTTCTTGAAAATAGGCGTCACGGTGAGCGCGCTTTTCATCTTCCATATTTCTCGCTCGAAGTCGGGTGTTGTAGATTCTTTGGGGACCTATATTTCAACCTGATGCATGTATGTATGTTATTTACAATGAATGGATGTATGTGTACGATACAAATATATGTACATGTGTATTAGGGAGTTCATACTCTAAGGATAGGTTTGGGCCATTACATGACGGGTGGCTTTCTACCTGGTCTCAAAAAAGGTCTCTTACTGTCCCAGTGATTACCCTCATAAAGGCAATATGGGGGCTCAGTAGATAATGGGATGGCATGTGCACCAATCATTACCAGTCTAAGCACTCAGCGAAGAGTTGGGGTTTACATAAACTTAAACCTTGACTAAAAGTTGTAAGGTAAACTACTAGTCCCCCACTTAACCTAAATTTTTTTAAGTATAATTCCCCTCAAATGTGAATGATGCATGAAATAATTTTATACAATGCATGAACAAATATGTATAAAATTAAAGCGTATGAGCAAATGAGAATGAAAATTAATAATAACATAAAAGCAAACAATAAAACACGATGATCAGACAAAAACAAAGCTTAGTCCACAAGGTCCCTAGTGGAGTCGTCATTATGTCGCACGTATACGGCGTCGCGGCGATCACCCACCACCCTTATCAGGTGTGGTATGTCTATCTTGGCAAATATGAAAAGACAAGGAATTCTTGTCTTTTATTAGTGGAAAAAATGGAATGGGAGTCGCCACCTAGTATTTTGGTCATTAGGAACCTTAACTGGTCTCAGAGATCGGGTACAGAGACTGGTTCTGTAAAGGGAAAGTATTAGCACCTCAAATACGCCCTACCTAAGGTAAGCTGCATTGTTTTATTGTCTGATAAAAAATCTAAGGTCTTATCATGTCGGTCCTTTTATGGTTCAAGAAAAGTCCTCCTTAGTAAGAAGGTTCTTATCTTATGGGGTAAAACCTAACCGTTCTAATGTCTATAAAAAAACTACTTTTTTAATATCGGGAATATATTTTATGTATAAATTCATAATCTCAGACATTAAAACAAAACAAAATATTTTTTTTGAAACATTGGCCGAGTTCTCGTGACTTTAATAAACTGGTTATTAAAGCCAAAATGCATGCTAAAATATATTTGTTTTTGAAGTTTTCTTTGTTGTATGAAAATATGATGTAATTGTTTTTGAGACTTGGCCATATACATGAAAACAAAAATATTTTTTTAAGTTTTGACGAAAACTGGGTATTTTAATACCAGATTTGTATTTTTACGATATAAAAATACAAACCAATATTAAGCAAAATTTAGTAAAAAAAATACGCGGGGAAATCATAATTTTTTCTTAAAATTTTTTTTTGAATTTTTTTTGGACTGGGCCGGACCTAGCCCACTCATTTTGTCCGGCCAGTGAACAGTGGAGAGTGAATTAATTCACTCTCCACTATTCACGCAGAACAGTGGAGAGCGACCGGAGAAGAAGCAAGAGAAGGAAACTGACCGGGTAGCGCTGGTGGCTCGCGATGCTGGTCGCGATGGCGCTGTTGTCGCGGTGGACGGCTGTGATGGCAGACGATGGTTCTTCTTCTTCTCTCCTCTGCTTCGCTGCTTCTTCTTCCTCTGTTTTTCATTTGTTCTGTCAACAATATGCTTCCCTCTCTGCGGTGGTCTCGAGCGGTGCAGTTAGTGACGGCCAAGAGGAAGAATGGCGCGGGGGCCGATGATTCTAGACGACGAAGAGAGAGGCGCCGGAGAGAGAGGTTACTGTTCTTCTCTCTATTATCTGTTTTTTTTTTCATCCCCTGTATTCTGTTCTTTTCACCTTTCTTCTCTCGCCAGCACCAATCCCACTCTCTCTTTCCCTGGTTCTGCTGGCAGTTGCTCCCGGTGCTGCTGGTGGCGGTGGAGAAGAAGAAACAGTGGTGGTGCCCAAGGGGGTGAGGACGGTTCTTCTTCTTCTCTGTGTAGAGACCGTAGTCTCTGTTTTTCCTCCCCACGTCTGTTTTCGCTTTCTCTCTGTTTTTTTTTTGTTTCTGCAGCTTGCTTCCCTCTTTTCTCTAAAAAAAAAAAAATCCTCTCCACTCTTCTTCCTTTCCCCTATATTTATAGGCAGCCGGGGGAGAGGTTCACCATACCTTGTCCAAGTGCAAGGCATGGTGGTGTGGGATGGCTCCTGTGTAGCCGCTGCAGGGCATGGCCTTCCTCTTCCTTCGTCATGGTGGCAGGGTATGGTGGGGTATGGGTAGTGCCGGGTTTCTTGGGTAAGTGGAGGTGGTAGAGAAGGAGATGTTAAGCGGGAAAAGGAGATTTAAAATCTTCTTCTTCGCTGCCTCTGCATGCGCAGGGAAGAAGGAGAATAGTGCCGTTCAAAACGGCACTATTTGACTGTTTTTTTAAAAAAAATAAAAGAAAATGTAATTTGGAAGAACCTAAAAATGGATTATGACAACATAGATCACGAGTTTAATAGGTTAATTCGGGTAATTTTTTTGGCTATTTTTTCTAATTAATTTTTTTATTTCATCTTTCAACATTGGATTGGTTGAAAATTAAGATTTGTAATTTTTTTATTTACTTTCTATGGGGTTATCTTGATTTCATTACCCAAGTCGCGGGTTTGGTTAGTTGACCCAGATTGACCCTATTTGCATTTTTAGGCCCTTTTTTTTATTGAAAATTTTGTCATTTTTTTATAGGGTTATTCCGGTTTCATAATTTAAGTAGGTTTTTTTTTTTGCTCTTTTTTAATTTAATATTTTTTTAATTTTTTCTTTCAATATTTAATTGATTATGAATCCACCTTCTTAATTTACTTTGATTTGTTTTATTCTGATGTAAGATGTTTTTCTCCATTTCTTTTATATATATATATATATATATATATATATATATATATATATATAATTGTCTTAGACAATCTATATAAAAGTAATGGACCCCAGGGTTGGCTTGGTCTGTTAAATTCTCAGGACAGTTTAGATAATCTTGGCTGTCCCAAGCATTTCCGGAGACCACAGATTTTGAAAGAACATTTGAGATATCGATCGAAGAAGAAAAGGAATAAAAATTGGAGGTCAGGGAAGCCGTATGACTTGTGGACCAATGGCTTGGCTGCCATCTTGCTGCGAATTTAATAAACGTGTTGGTAGCAGACGAGATCAAGCATCTGCAACCAACACGTTTATTAAATTCTCAATCGAATTGGAAAAGAAAAAACTCTCAATCATTCATAGAATTATTGGAAAATTGCAAAAGCCATCAATATCCAAGTTACCTACCAAGAGAAAATTACACGTCCGAGTAAAATTTTAGGTGAATCGGGATTCTAGAAAGTCTTAAAATATATGTTAAAAGATGTTATGTGAATTTTGTTATTTATTTTATTTTGACTTGTGAATTTTTTATTTGACAATAATCCTTTTCCTTCAAGGATGTGTCAACTTGTTTTAAGAATTTTCTATTTCTACAAGGATTTTTAATAGGCTGCAACATAATTTTCAAGTATGTCAAAGATTCATTAATATTTTAAAATTCTTTTCTTACAAAGATTCCTTATTTATTCTAGCTACACTAATAAAGAAGAGCCGATGATATGTAATGATATATTGATTAGCTTATCTTGGAAAGTTTTCTAATCCTACAAGGAAGACAACAAAGGTTTTGTTGTTTGTCTTATCGATTGATTGAATATTAAATTTACTTTAATAAAGAAATTCAGCAAACAAAACCAAGTAAATGTTTCATCTTATAAGATTAAATATCTTAATCTATATATGTCTTTTGATTTTTTAGTTTTATTTTTACTTATTGTTAATTATTTTTTTCATTTATTAACACATATAGTTCTCAATTTATTTGATTACATGTATACATAAACCTTTTTATTTGTATTTAGAATTTTTTTATTTATAAAAACACGTTAAAAAAGCCTATATATATAGTTTTTTTGATAAAAAAAATTTTTAATCTCAGAACGCAAATCAAATAACTAGTAGTAACAAAAGGATGGTTGCTAGGAGTGGAACAAAGCCATTTTTTAAAGCCATCTGAGATTTGTTTGTGTATTGTTTTTATAGCAAATGATTTTAAAGCTCTAATTATACATAAAGCTAAAGTGTGTGGGGGAAACACTATTCACCTACACTTATTGCAATGTGGATTACAATAGTAATCCACAGTATATTACTTTTTTTTTGCTCTTTTTTTTTCACTCTCAGTGTATTACTTTCCTTTCCTTTCTTTTTTTTCCCCTAAAGTTCTTTCCCTTTTTTTTTTCTTTTTGTTTCCCCCCCTAAAATTATCTTTGTCAATTTTACCTATTTAATATTGAGCTAGTTAAAAATTTCGTTTTGTAATTTTTTTCCTTTAAAATATTATGGATTGCTACGGTGTTTTCCCACATGGTTTTTCTATTTTATTTTTTTATTTTTCAAAATTATATTTGTCGGTTTTATTTTTTAATATTGAGCTAATTGAGAATTTAGTTTTGTAATTTTTTTCTTTTAAACATTGTTGATTGCTACAGTGTTTCTCCACATGTTTTT
>Ga0325401_1000893_pt1 | contig 23684 bp, 20 predicted proteins | sample PopdelMetagenome_FD_205666 | JGI IMG/M metagenome (GOLD analysis project Ga0325401, IMG submission 205666) | Populus deltoides microbial communities from Bellville, Georgia, United States - Xylem-PdKOR-R2 | ecosystem: Host-associated > Plants > Phyllosphere > Stem > Wood/Secondary xylem | place... | reverse complement strand
TCTTTAATTCTATCTCTTTCTTCGACAGATATTGAAGAACTTCTAATTTTTTCCAATTCAAACAATAAAATTACTATTAAAATTGATTTATGTTTCAACGTGATCGTCAACCTTCTACTGAGACAAGGGGTGTCAGGATTCTTAGCAGGGATTAAAACAATGTTAGAGATAGTCCTTGAAAATTTAGTTAAGTTATATGGTTGTTGTGTAGAAGGAAATCATAGAATTTTAGTTTACAACTACCTGGAGAATAATAGCCTTCCACAATCTCTTCTCTTCTAGGTAATTCTTGAATATCCTTCTTCTGAATATCTAGTATCTTTATGGAGGTTGTTTTTGGTAGTTTACACCTGGGAAAATAATTCTGACTTTCGGTTGTGCTTTTATAGTTTAAAAAGAAAAGGAGAAGAAATCATTTAAAACGACGTCGGTAAAATGTTATACACTCACCAAAGTAAGTTTTGATGCAAATGGTAATTTTTTTTTACAAGTCGGACTACACTATAAGATAGTAGGGTAATTTTTTCTAAAGGATGAGCAGAGGCTAAAACGACGTCGGTTACAGTGTTAGTTATAAAGAGCAGTTCAATCTCTCTTTCCCCCAGAAATCAAAACCCTAAAAGAAAATGGGAGGCAAGTGTCCAAGCAGGAAGGTGAAGAAGAGAAGATACTCTCACAAGACGGCTCGGCGCTCAAAATTTCTACTCAAAGATATCCTTATTATTAATTTTTCTTAATATATATATATGTATGTATGTATGTATGTATATATATATATATGTATGTATGTATATTTGTTCTCTTGAAATTCCTTGACTTGATAATTTTGATTCACGCGACGATGCGGTATATGAGGAGCTGCAGCAAAAGCCTGACGGGGAGATGAAGGAGGCAACGTTGCCTCTTGACGAGGATTTACCTGGCATGGGCCAATATTACTGTCTGCACTGCGAGTATGTAAAAGATTTTTTTTTGCTTTTTCACAAATTTGCTGCTCTGCTTTGGTTGCTCAGCTTTTCTTTTAAAACTAATTTGGGCAGCCGTTACTTTGCTAATGTGAGTGTGAGGGACGAGCACTTCAAGACCAAACGTCACAAGAAGCGGTCAGTTTTCCTCTGATGTCTTGTTTATTCCTGGAGATAACCAAGAAGAACCTCAACAGATTTGTCTACTTTAATTGTCTTTAAAATAGTGGATAGGATACATAGTCTGATGTTACTTTTGCTGAATGCAGTGTAAAGCAAATGATGGGACCTGCACCGCATACTCAACTTGATGCTGACTTAGCTGCCGGGATGGGTGCCCCAGATAATGGTCTTAAGCTTATGTCTATGTGATCATCTTTTGGTTCGTTGCTGATGCATGTGTTTAGATGACAGATGAGTTTAAGCAGGCCTCCATTGGATGGAGGATATTTGTTTTGTAACAATGGTTTTCTAGTGGCAGTTTTATGTATTGCTGCTAAAGTAATGGTAGCTAGCTTTCTTCACGGTCTACTCTGCTTATTATATACATCTGATAGTTTGATAGTTGTGGGAAATAGGGATTTCAACCTTACATTTGAAGGGAAGATCAAATACCTTTGCCAATTCAAGTTATGTGGATTTACATCTGGGTATATTGATTGTTTTGAAGATATAACAGAACTGTTGAAAGACAATGTAAAGTGTTAGCGATTTTGAATTTGCCTTTTTCATCTACTACTGAGTCATAATCCACTTCCTAAGGTCCATGTTGGAACTAATTGGGGTTTCCCAGCATGTTGCCTTTAACTGTTTTGCAAGTGTTTTCTGTTTTTCTGGCCTAGCTTATTGTATGTTTATGGCCAGTCATTAATTAGCCAAGTTCAGTATATCTGGCAAAAACAAAGGGAAGCAAAAATTGCTATAGATGATAAGTTGGCTGTTGTGTTTCAGATGGATGGCACAGGTTATTGGTTGACTACCATTCAAGTAAGTTCTTTCATTTTATAATGGTTATGCTCCAGGATTAGATTATGTGATAATAACTTGACAGGGAATTCTAAACAGAAGGTATTAACTGCTTCAGCAGAAACTGTTTTCATACACCACCAGGTCTGAAAGTACCCGTTGTGCGACATTTTGTGACTGTGCCGGGTACCTTTTCTTAGAATCTAATATAAGTGGTTTATGTATTTACGAATTGGGATCATACTTCAACTTCCTTTATAGTCCCCAATACCTAAAGCCTGCACTTTGAGATGTGTGCTTTAATTTGCCTTGGTGTATCATTAAAAAGAAAAAAAGGCACTTAGAGATCACAAGAGATTTTAAGTGAAATGGGCTAATTGTGTGTCGTGGAGTTTTGCCCCAGTGGAGATGGTAGAAGAGGCGAAATTTTAGAGGGAGCAAACCCTTCGCTGATTTTCAAGCTGCTCGTCAGCCCCATTCATATGTGCCCAACTTTAGTTTTAGGATTTTGTTAATTTGTTGGAACGTGAGAAACAGGAAAGGAAAGCATAACATTTTCAAAAGCAATCTGCACATGAATGTGAATTCTTCACTGGCGGTAGTTGTCGGCTAAGTAGGCAAAGTGAATGTCTCGTCTGATTGTGAAACTTGAACACAACCCATAACTTGTTTTGCTGGTTGAGTAACTGTTAGTAACGAATCGCTAATAGAAATAGTGGGTTATAACCAGGCATTTATTATATGCTATAACGATGGCCTCGATTATTGACATGAATACTTACATCCACATTAATAATTACATCTTCTTGCTCTTCTGCATGATCTTAACCATTCTCCCCCAGTTCATCTTCAAGAAGCTCACCAAAGCAACAACCAACACCAAACTCCACCTTCCTCCAAGCCCACCAGCTCTTCCAGTGATTGGTCACCTCCACCTCTTCGCTCTTGCCTTGTACAAATGTTTCTACAATCTCTCCTCCAAATTAATATGGCCCTCTCCTCTATCTCCGACTGGGCTATTCGCATTGTCTTCTCGTATCATCAGCATCCATGGCAACAGAGATCTTCCAGATCAATGATCTTGCCTTTTCGTCTCGCCCAACATTTGCTTTAAATTTGTTTATGAGTTAACTTGTGGAACCTCGGGATTTATCACTGCACTTTATGGTGATTACTGGAAATTCATGAAGAAACTTTTTGTGACTGAACTGCTTGGACCAAAAGCGCACACAAAATAAGAAAATTCAATGAGGGGCAACAAGAATAAATGCCTGGAGTTATGTATAAAGATGTTTTTTTCCAAAACTTTTACATCGTATTCTATTTTTTCAAAACTTTCACCAAACTGTGTTAGCTTGATAAAAAAACTCAATTTTGACGCTCCTTCTCTCTCATGTCAAGCACTTTATTTATGTTATATTTTGTTTAGCCAAACCAGTAATCTACCCATAAAGATTCCAGTCCCGTTCTCTTTCGTCCTCCTCAAGTAGTATGACATGGACGCTAGATGCAAATTTTGATTCCTTTTTGAATTCCCGCATAGCTTTACCTCCTCTGCTAATACTCTACGACAATTGCAAGAATTTCACCTCCACTTTCCTAATTGAAAGTGTCAACAATTTTGTGAAGAATGGATAGGTGCAAGGGAGGCACCACCAATAAACAACGATTTTTAAATTTCGGTTTTGTTTTCAGCTATTTTTTGCTTTTGAATTAACTACTTTGTTTAAATTCATAAAATAGAAAACAAAGGCAATAGATAATGGGTTATTAAAACATAGTTATTACTGATCATAGATTTGAAACCATAACAGAAGCATTCAAAAGAGAGAATGTGTTTAATGATGGGGTCATTAGAATTTTTTATGTGTTTGCAGCAACAGATAATCAACATTTGGCAAATATTGCCTTTGGAAAGGTATTGAAGAGCATACGGAGCAGGAAAATAGCACAAGAGCCTGCAAACAGGATATGTGAAATGCATCTGCAAATGTTTCAGAGCTCAATTTCGTTTATCAAACAAAAAGAACGAAAAAAAAAGACTGATTCTCCCGTCTTTGGTGATTGTCAAATGATCTGCGAATGAAGGATTTTCTCGAACAAAATATTTCCTGGAGAGGACGTGAACAGGGGATAGCTTCCATAATTATAAAAAATAACAAGAAATTTGTGTTTAGCAGTTATCCCTTACTTTTAAACCGGAAAAACAAGTTAAAGCTGTGCTCAAGGGTTTTTTTTTTTTTTCCCTGAATAAGCAAATGTCCAGGAGAGAGTGTCAGAGCAATTGTTGCTAGCTAGCATTGCCCTTTTCTGTAAGGTGAAAGCTAGAAATCTAAATGGCATACATATGCTAAATAGCCAATTAGGTATCATCCCTTGAGTTTATAGGTTGACAGTAAACCTCTTTCAATTGCATGAATTTCTTATTTTATTTGGGTTTATTGCGTTTTCTTTCAATCAATAAGGGAAAGGTGGAAGGTCACAGTATTGGTTTCTGTTAGTAGAAACAGCAGCTTTGCCCCTGAAGATATGAGCTACCAAAGTCCTATCATTTTTATAAGGTTAGGTAGAACTCGGAAATCTTGATAACATTAGGTTTTCTTTTCTTTTGTTTCTTAATGTTTCTGTCTCATATATACTTTCTGGTAGTGCCTTTCGGTGGATTGCTTTTGTATTCAAATGCAAGGTGGGTTGGGTGTGTCTGCTACATCCACTGTCACACTAAGAAGACCTTTGCAGTGAAGTAATAATTGTAAGACCAATGGACACTTGAACGGTATAAGAGGAAAAAAGAAATCTTTACAGAGAACAGCGCATGCTGCAGCCAGATGGATGTATCACCTGAATCCTGAATGCAAAATCATTTTGACCTCTTTATGAGCAGTTCACTGTAGCAGAGCCGAGAAGATTGCTATCATATCTTTCAGGTATTCTTGTCCCTTCCATTGTTTTAAGTATTTGCAACTTCCAGTTCGGACAAGAAGCAGCAGTTGTAGACTTGTTGTCAGCACTCAACAGGGTGTCATCACCCAATGTCACTCCACAAGCAAAATACAGATCTTGAGCACTTGAAAACAAGTGCACCATTGAAGCCCGTCTGTTGCCACTAAACATCCATATGTTTCTTTAATGCAAAGAGATTAGGTATGACCCACACAAAGAACACAGAGACGTAGCATCCCATGAAGCCATGATCTAACACTTTCATCTCCCTTGCTGTCATTTTCCAAATGCCATATCCTAAACTTTTCTCTAACGCGTATCCACCACCACCAGCTTCTACTAATGGTTGAAGGTGCATGATTTACTGATTTCAATCAGGTCCATTTTTTGGAGTATTTGTCCTGTTTCTTTTTTCACTCTTGCCTCTATCTTGTCCTTCAAAACTCAAATGACACATACGCAACCCACCTCCATGTGAACTTCGACACTCAATAATTTCGTTCCCCACAAGCCAAATCATAAATAGATACGCATCCTATTGAGCTCAAGATTGGATGATTTTGAATCGCCAAGAGCTCATCACCTTAAAGTTTGGGTTGTGATGTATAATTTTCCAACACGTTATTAGTATTGAGGTCTTCATGATTCATTGCCCTTCGGGTCCTCCTTTTCCTTTTTATTAGTGTCCGAAAGTGATGGAATCCTAACATTCAGGATACCCCTTGTGGCCTAATTACAAAGACACAGCTCATTGATCATTGTAGCAAATATAATCAGGATTCCATGCATGATTTGATTAACATTACAAGTTCGGACACATTTGTATTCGATATTACATGTCCTCATCGTACATCAACACGCAGGGAATGCCTTGACACACCTCTCTCAATTATTTTCCAACACTGGGTATGTTTCTGGCCATTATGCGTCTTTTGTTAAAGCATGGGCGACAAACCAAATGCTCAAAGGATGCTTCCATGAATTTTAATCTTGCTGGAGTATTCATCGTTGTCATTTCCATAGAAAGATTCATAAGATTAGCAAATCTGTGGTAAAAGAAAAAGATGATACACATACTATACTACTATACCATAACATTAAAATCGAAACAAAAACCCAAAAAGAATCACATGGGGTTGTATGGGATATACTCCTGTTACTGGTGTTTTCTCTTTAACCATACTAGCCTTCCTTCTCTCCATCATCTTTAGGTCTAGTTGAGGAACTTGATCCTGATGTCATTCCAACGACTTGGCTATGTGTGAACCTTTGTAACTGTATCATGCGGGCATAAGACCCATCAGGATAATTTTTCAATAGATGCGAGTGGGATCCTTGCTCTGCTACTTTACCATCATCGATTACAGCAATGACATGGGCATTCCTTATAGTTGATAGCCGATGAGCAACAACAATTGTGGTCTTTCCCGAGCAAGCACGGTCCAGAGCTTCCTGGACAGACCTCTCAGATTCTGCATCTAGTGCACTTGTTGCTTCATCAAGTAGCATAAGCTCAGCCTTCCTTATTAAAGCCCGGGCAATGGCAACTCTTTGCTTCTGTCCACCGGATAACTGAACTCCCCTCTCCCCTACGAATGTTTTGTACCCATCTGGCAATGAAGATATGAACTTATCAGCATTGGCCAAAGTAGCGGCTTCAATAATTTCAGCCTCAGTTGCTGACTCATTCCCGTAAGCAATATTTTCATAAATGGTAGTAGCAAAGAGGCACGGCTCTTGAGAGACTACTGCAATGTGCTTCCTCAGGGACTTGAGATTATATTTCCTAATGTCCTTTCCATCAATCATCACACGCCCGGATGATGGCTCATAGAATCTCTGTATGAGAGCAATGACAGAGCTCTTGCCACATCCACTAGGACCCACAAGGGCAAGAATTTTCCCAGCACGTGCACGAAGGTTAAGGTCACGGAAAATTGGAACATCAGGGCGAGTGGGATAAGAAAAGTCAACATGCTTTAGTTCAACTTCTCCACGAAGACGGTCAGGAACTGGGGTGGCATCTGGATCATCAGGTTCAATTTCAGTTTTGCGGTCAAGTAGGTCGAAGACTGAGCGCATGGCTCGACCACCCTTAATGAAGTCAGGTGCCAAGGTTAAAGTTTCAGCTGCACCATTGGCAGAGACCATGAGGACCATAAAAACTCGAATTGTATTAGAGAAATCAGAGATTCCATGCTTCACAAGCCAGGATGCATACCAAAGACCAAGAGCATAGGAAGCATAAAGAGAAAACTGTGCTATCCCAAATCCACTTCCTGCAATCTGTCCCTTCCAAAAGCAACGCCGTAAAGGTGTTTCAAGATTGGAAGAGAAAAGACCCACTATTTTTGCCTCTGAATTGAAGGCAGCAACAGTCCTCACATTGGCTATGGCCTCTCCAGCTAGTTGTGTAGCCTTCGAATGGGCAGCCTCTAGGTCTCCCGAGAAACCATTCATGAACATTTTCTGTTAACAATCAGAGCCCGAAAAAAAATTCAGAAAAAGTTAATTAAAGTGAATTATTTCACACACCTAACATAAGAGATGAAAATTTTAGATCACATCTGGCTTTTACTGAAACATCATAAACCCATTTGGATTTGTCTATGAATGTATAGAACTCTTCTGATGAATCATAAGATGATTAAAAAAGGAATCAATATTTCCATCTCTGAAACATATCATTTCCCTCCTACATAATTCTTTCAGTATTGTTACCAAAAGCCAAGATCGAGTGAACAATTTACTGTTGACAGTAGCTTCTCAATAATCTGATTACAAGTGACATTACTGAAGAACTGGTCAGAGAAACAAACCTGTAGAACAGTGGCTGCAACAACCAAAGGGAAGACAGCGATGAGGACAAGAGCAAGGCGCCACTGCAAAACAAACCCTGCAGTGCAAGCAACTAGCATGAGTGCTGTATTCTGTACAATCACTGAAATTCTGTCTCCAATGGCTGATCTGACATTGTTTGCATCGAGAGCCAATCTTGCTGCAATCCTAGCACTCTCATTTTCTTCCTGATCAAACCATGCCATTTCATTTTTTAGCACTGCTGTCAGCATTTTCTCCCTTACTCGTTTTGTAAGGTTTTCTCCCACAATATCCCAAAAGGAATGCTGTAGTGTATTGAATATCAATGCAGCTGATGAGAGCCCGATTAGCAAATAGCAGTATTTTGCAATTTCTCTGCTCATATAAGCATGGTTCGGATTATAATAGATGCTGAGTACAGCACTGAGAACATATGCAAAGAAGGCGCTAAGGGAACCACAAATAACAGACCCAATAGAACCAACCAAGGCATAGACCCATTCAGGAGAATTCATCTTTGCAAGGCGCCAGAAGGAACTAGCTTGCTCCTTGAAAGCCAGCTTTTCAAGTCGATAATTGGGGAATGAGGCATCGAGGGAGAGACTAAAATCAGAGGTAGAAAAGTCAGAAAGCCTTCGTGAGTATGGTGATCGGCCATATGAGGAATTACGGGCGATTATTGGTGAGCTTACAGAGTTCCTGGCACTAGAAGGCCTGCAATAAAGAACAGCATTAAGTGGCAAACTAAAGGCTTGTCAATAACAACATTTGCATGTTTTAGGAACAAAAGACATACCAAATTAGAATGATCAAATATTCAAATGAGGAATAAATTGATGGAACCTACCTTGCACTGCTCTTTCTGGCATTGTTTAGAGCTGTTTCATGTGCCATCTCCTGCATTCTGATGAGCTTAGAATACACACCATTCTCTCCTTTAGCAATGAGCTCATCATGAGTTCCTATTTCACTAACACTACCCTGCTGGAGTACAGCGACAAGGTCAGCCTTGCGTATGGTGGAGAGCCGATGGGCAATGACAAGAGTAGTCCTACCAATCATGAACCTGTCAAGGGCCTCTTGCACAAGCTTTTCTGACTCGGAATCCAAAGCACTTGTTGCCTCATCTAAAAGTAAAATTGCTGGGTTTTTCAACATAGCCCTGGCTATAGCTATTCTCTGCTTCTGCCCTCCAGAAAGCTGCAGTCCTCTCTCACCTACCTGCAATTTTCAAATCATTTAAAACAAGTGCTGTATGCTCTGTTGAATTTCTACATGACTTTTTAGCAATTGCCAATGATTCCAATAAAAGTAGAAAAAAGAAACAAAAAATTGAGAAATCATATTCCAAAATAAGACTGGATTGGAGAAAAATATTTGATAATTCCATTTTCATGCAATTACTCACCAACTTGTCAAAGCATAATGTGATTACCTTTTCAGGCATAATTGTATCAGCATAGGGATATTGACAGAATTTTCCTTTAGTTTATTTCTTCGAATTTTTCCCTAGGTCCATTGTAAATTAAGACTTTCTTGCCAGTGATATGCTAATGTTAATTCTTTTTTTTTTCCCTTGAAAGATATTGTGTAGCTTATAGTTTTGCTGATTAACTAGTATTCAAACGAGTAATTTCTTCATGAATATTAATTCATTCTTCTCTCAGCTATGTCTTCCCACTTGTGGTCTTCAAGTACTTACCTACCTCCAACGTCAACATCATCGAGATTCTTATTGGCCTTCTAATGTAGTGGAGTTTTGTAAAGACTTGAGAATTCTTTATTTCCCTGGGGATTAGACTGACATATTTAATGATCACATCATGCCTTTCGTTTATTTTTATTTTAATATTGCCTTCTTCTTGATATATCCTCTCTCCAAGTTTATTTCCTCTTTATTTCTGCATAAGCATATAAAACCTTACATTTGCACATGCAATGTTCACTATAGCATGTTACTTCTATCAAATGCATGCCTGACCAAAACGCATTCCCACATTGACTTCTAATAAGAAATCCGACAATGTTAGGCTGAGTTTGTTGACCAAATAAATCATTCAATCTTTTAATACTGTACTGTATAGAAGTGGCAAATTATATGGCATAAAAAATAAATCCAACTACTGTGATCTCCACTGGCCACCGGTCAGGATCTATCATTTCATTTCACATTCTTGAACGAACTAGTTTTACCCCACCTGCCACAAAGTCAAGTATTTTACCTTGCAGAGGGTTAGTTCAGTTGTTATTTCTTTCTTAAAGGATTTGATTCAAATTTACTCAAGGGATTTAAGTTCAATTATTCCAAATGTGTAAAGAAAATAGATAATTATGACAGCAAGTTAAATAGGTACTTAACAAGGTTAGACAACCTAGTTGGTAAGTACCCATTGTCAATTTCTTACCCAATATTCACAGGCCACAGCATATTTAAAACCAACTTACCTGAGTGTCAAAGCCATCAGGTAGCTTGATAATGAATGAATGGGCATTTGCAACTCTGGCGGCTTCTTCGACCTCAACTTGATCTGCATCAGGCCTTCCCAGTAGTATATTTTCCTTGATGGTTGTTGCAAACAAGGCAGGCTCTTGGCTAACAAGCCCTATCTGTTGTCTCAACCATCGCAGCTTTAAAGTCTTAATGTCATGCCCATCTAGCAGTACTTGTCCTGCAAAAACTTTGTTTTATTAATAGAACACTTGTGCTAAAACTTTCAGATCCACATGTACTGGTTGAACGAAAGAAGCAAATTTACTTCAGTTGGCAGTTATACATTAATTCTGTCAATTTAAACATTGACATTTTTCACAAGATGTAATTGTCTACTCTAGTTTATTTACCAAGAATGAAAATATAGCACAATTTACCTGAGTTGGGATCATAGAATCTCTCAATGAGTGAGACTACAGTGCTTTTACCAGAGCCACTGCTGCCAACCAAAGCTATGGTCTTTCCAGCTGGGACATTAAGTGAAAAATTGTTCAGAATTCGAACGTCTGGCCTTGATGGGTATGCAAAATCTACACTATTGAGCTCCACAAGCCCAGTAACTGCCTCTAATGCTATCCCAGATTCACTGTTTCGATCAATAGCCGGCTTATGATCAATTATTCGGAAAATTTTTGCAGCTGCAACTTTTGCTTTGGCAAATGCACCCATGCTAGGGATAGCTTGTCCTATACCTCTGCCAATCCAATAAAAATTTAGCCAAATCAAGATTTGATTTGATAAATGTATCAAAATATTATACTTCATTACATGAGTGAAATCAAGGGCTTACAATCCTCCAATCATGACTGCAAACATGGTAGCTATGGCTAGACCTCCATTGGTGTAACGATGTCTAACAAGATAACCTCCATACCAGAGAAGAAGAGCATAGCAACAGAAAACTACAAAGTAAGTTGCACCTAATCCCATTCCCTTAGAAAATCCACTCTTGTAACCGATCCTTTGAGCGACCTTCAAAGCCGACGAGTAGGCTTGTAATGCTCTTGATTCCCCAACAAATGCCAAAACAACCCGAATTTGAACTATTGTCTGCAATTTGGCTTCAAATTAGCAAATACCCATATAATACAACCGGGAAAGATTCTCACGAAGTAACTTGAGCTCCAATCTTCTACAATTTGAAACTAAATCACAGAGTGAAGTTGCAATTTTTTGATACCTGCTCTACAATGTTTCCAGCCTGTGATAAAGCTTCTTGGCTCTTGCCAGAGAGTTTGGCTAATGTGGTGGTGTGGATGGCTCCAATCACAGCTATGAGTGGAACCACTGCAAGAGTAACCAGTGCCAATTGCCACACAGCGGTGAAACCCACCACAAATCCAGAAACAAATGTTGCCATATAGTGAATAAAATTACCCAGCTGCACAAAAACCAAAAAAAAAAAGACGACGTAAGACAATTTTAGACATAAAGGGGGGGAGGGGGTAATTAGGAATGATGAAATCATGAAACAGAGTTGTTCTTGTTCAGTTTTTACCTTCTCACTAATGGCATCTTGGACCATCACTGCATCAGTGTTAATGGCAAAAACAACGTCTGAGGTCCGAACCTCGGTGTCAAAGTATTGAATGTCCTGGTTTAACGCTGCTTCTAGGTACTTGATCCTCATCTTTGTCGATTGTCTCTCTCCAGTCCACATCCAACATGATATTTCTGCATCCAAAACTCAAGCTTTCTTTCAATTCCATTATTGTTCATTAGTATAGCCAAACAATAGAAACCAATATCAAAACAAACTAGGCAACTGCAACAGAACCTACCTGCCCATGACGATGCCCAAATGGCAGCACCAACGATAAGAAAGTAAAATGCGTACTGCAAAACTCAAAACCACAAAGTTACATTATTGTTCACATTTGTCAATATGTTAACATGAAAAAGGATGCTGCTTATTAGTACTTTTCATGAATTGTTTGTTTGAATTAAGTACCTTCAAAACCTCTTGCATCATCTTATCCATGTTATTGGCGTTAGAGCCAAAAGAGTTAACAAGATCGGCAAAGAACCGAAGAAAGAGAGGCAAAGAACATCCGTGTACAAATGCACCCATTGACCCAATTCCCATCAACACATAATCTAAACCATCAGCAAATCTAAACAGCTCTCCAAATCCAACTAGAGCCACATCACCCGGCTTCTCTCCATTGCCACCACCACCACTACTACTAGAAGTCCCACCTTTCTTTGGCTCTGTACTTTCCATTTCTCTTCTCTCAACTGCACTTCGTTGTTGTTGTAGTTGGTCCTTTGAGTTTGTGTTTAATGTTAGACTTGGTGTTGTTGGTGTGATTTTAAAGGGGTGGGACAGAGAAGAGGGATCAGGAGGAGGCTCAGACACGAGCTCAAGGCCTTGCATTTCTGACCATTTCCATTGTTCAATCGTCTTTATCTCTAGAGACTCTTGTGACATTTGTAAAAATTATCACTTGCTAGCTACCTAGCTTTATTGAACAGACAAACCCACCTCCTTCTCTCCTCTTTATTATCTCGCGCTATCTGGCTTTTGTGCTTATGTTCTTTTATTTTCCCTCTCTCTTAAGTCTTTTCTTTTTTCTTTTCTTTTCTTTTACCCTCTCTTAAGTCATGTTTCTTACTTGATTGTTACTGTTTCTTTGTCTCTCTTCTTCTCCTCGTACCTTGTATCCAAAGCAGATACTGGCAAAGGGCTTTTTCTTTCTTTTGCCTTTCACTCTTGTATTTGTTATTCACAAGCCATCTTTCACGCATTATACATTATACTAGATGCTTCACCCGATATTTACCGCGGGTTAAAAAAAATTATATATATATATATATATATTAAAAACTATATGTGCTAATAAATAAATAAATAAATAAATAAATATAAATAATAACTAAAAATTAAACTAGAAAAATTAAAAGATAGGTGTAGATCAAGATATTTAATTTTACAAAACCGGTTGTGTTTGCTAAATTTATTTATTAAAATAATTTTTTTATTCAATCAAATGATAATAGAAATATATACACATACACACATTAAATTAATTGAATAAAATAAAATAAAAAAATAATAATATGCACAGCTACACATATTAGAAATATTATCGAAGAATAAATATTTTTTATTTTAAAAATAAAGTTCTTATGCATAAAATACTAAAAAAATTATAGATAAATCAAAAAAATCTCTTCAAAAATTAAATGCACACAAAATTACTATCATTTAAAAAAAAGGCTTCCTAAACAAAATAAAAGACATAAGAGGTATTAATCTCAATATAAATAAAAATTATAATTTTGAAAAAATATAGAAAAAATCATTAATTTAAAATATATATATATATATATATATTTAAGAAATAAAAAGTTAGGTCAGCCTACTTGACCCATTTTGTTAGAGTCAACGCAGCTAAGCCCCTTTTTTTTTGTATATGAGTCTACCCTAATTTTTTTTTAATTAAAGTTTGATGACGCGTCGTTTGTATTGTTCAATTTCTGATCACTGTGATGCTCAAAAAAAAAGGTTGCTTGTTTTTTTGGTTTAAAAACTGAATTTTCAACCCATTTTTTACCTAAAACACTTAAAAAAACATTATAGACAACTTAATAAACTCATTCATAACCTCAAAAAATTGTCTTAAAACCCGAAACCAAAAATCTTACCAAGATCATATTTGTTTTTCTTAACAATTTCAAGGTAAAAAAAACTCTCTAATGTAAGCCCCCTCATCAAAAGGAATAATTTGACACCAATTTCAAATATTTTGATGGTCGTAATCAGGGCCTACAAAAATTCTTTCTTTCTAGCATTGGATTCCAATGACTTTCTCTTACCTCTCTAACACTAGAGGGGAAAAAATAAGAAAAATATATTTTAAGACTAAAATTGGTTTTTCTCTTTAATTTTGAAAACTAAATGAACACAATATCTATAATTTATAAAGTATAAATACTATAATAAATATTTTTCCTAAACTTTTAAAGCCACTCATTCCATTCGTGGTTTTTACTTCGGTTCTGTCTTTAATCTCACTCTCCCTACAACAAATTAACTTATAATTGGTTCAACAAAGGCCAAATAACAAAAAATGGCATTGTGATCTATTCGTCCATAGTGCCATATAAGAGGATCCACAACAAATCCTTCACACGTTTTAGTTTTTTTTAGTTAATTATATATTTTAAGTTATATTAAAAAATAACTAAAGGAAATTATTATTTATTGTTTCAGTGTACTCATCAGCTAGCTATAGGATATAGTGTTGCTAATGAGTTTGGTTTTGTTTAGTACTTGAATAATTATTCTTTTTTATCATTAAACTTTTCTTTTAATTTCATTCTCTCCATTATATTTATATATCTATAAGCTTAATAATTTATTTTGTTTTACATGCTGCATCGTGTTTGCAATATCAATAAAAATTCTAGTATTAAATTAATGTTTGATTTTATAAAATAAAATTTAATTTTATCAATTAATAAAATAAAAAATAGAGACCAAACATAAAAATAAAGAGAATCTATCAGTTTTTCATTTTTACAATCATATGACTTAGAAAAGTGCAATTTGGTCCCTAAAGTTTTTATTTTCTTATTTTGACCCTTATGCTTTAAGGAGTTCACATTTTATTCCTAAATTTTATTTTTTTTAATGTTTCAATCCATAAAAGGTTGTGTTAATAAGTTCGCCTTAGATAGAAATGTTCAATAAAAATAGTGTTTTCTTTTAAAACTTGAAAGGAGAGTTCAATGGAGTTAGTTTCTCCCTTTGAAAATGTTATAAAAACTAAATAAGTTATATGTAAAGTATTTTTTATTCGATTGGACTTTGATTTTTTTAAGGCCATTTTAGAAAAAAAAAATTTAGGGTTTGAAATGTTTTTATTAAGATTACTAAGGTATTTTTAAATGAAAACAAGTTAAAAATTAGACTTACATGATCCAAAACTCAAACTTAATTTTTTTTATTACTAGAGGTGGGCGACAGTGAATTAAAAAATGATGCATCATTTGATCAAACAAACGATATATCATCTACCCAAATAAATGACACATCATCTGCTATATAAAAAAAAATTAAAGTAAAAAAATGTGTCATCAATTTGTTAAAAAATTAAAACAAGTGCATGGGCATGACTTGTTTTATTAGGACCAAACACACCTAACCTTCTTTTAGATATCTCTTTATTTTTTTCTTGTTAAAATAAATGGATTAAAAATCCCTTCGAATCAAATCAATGTATTGAAATAATATTGAGTGGAGTATCCAATCATGCTATTGTTTTTAAGAATATTATATTTTTTCTATGATGATATTATTGATTGTTTTATAAATAATTATGTATTAGCCTAATAAGAAAAAATTTAAAAATAATTTTCTTATTAATATTTAATGAGAATAAAATACTTATTTTTAAAATTTATTTATTAAAAATCTCTAATAAAAGATTCTCAAAATTGTTGTTCTTGAATTGTTTTTATATAGGTGTGTAAAAATAATAAATTATGTTTTTTTAATTTTTTTATTGAAACTTATTTTCACGATCATAATAAATTTTTATTTAAAAAACTATATATAAAAATCATAAAAAACAATTTTGTCAAAAAAAAGCATGAATAAGAAAATTAGGTTTTCATTAAAAATACTTTTTTCATTTTTAGTTCAAATCATTATAGTTTTGTGAATATATTTTTATGATTGCTATTATTTTTTATTCAATAAACTATATAACTAATAAAAAATTATTTTATTGTAAAAAAAATACAAGAATTAGAAAAAAAAATGTTGATAAAAACAATATATTTATTCTTTATAATTTTTTTATTATCTTTCTTGCAATTAATTTATTATCATATAATTAAATAAAAATATATATACCGGTAGAGTAAATATCACTAGTAATTTGTAGATGCTTGATATTATAGTAGTTTTTTATGTTGAGATTTAAAAAAAAAAATCTTTTAATCATGGTTTTAAAAAATATTTTTTAAATAAAAATTATTCTATTAAAATTTTTATTCTGCAAAATAAATTAAAAACATACTATTTTATGAAATTGTGCGTGAGGGCCTGGCCCAGTACAAAAGCAAGTAGTTTTTTCTATGTTAATGTAAAAAAAGGGTTGGAAAACCAAGTGAAAGATCACAGAAGCAGTGACAAAGAAGCAAAAAGGTTGTTGGTCCTTGGGACCTAAGAGACGTCGAGACTATCATAGCTTTCCAAACACAATCATATCATCACCCCCTTTCAAATTCTATGGCTCTTTGAATTTACATAGTAATAGTTGACCAATGCCAATCTTCTCTTTTTGTAGTTATTAAATAATAATATCTTTAATGACATAGGAAGAAATTTTTTTTTTAAAAAAAGTAATTTTTAGTCACTCATTACACCAAACATTGAACTTGAAATTACGAAAAAAAATAAATTTACAAGAAAGCCTAAACATAGAAAATAAAAAAATAAAATGAACAAGAAAATGTTAGAAATAAGGAAGTCCAAAGATTTATAAAAAGATATTACCATAAGAAAAATTATGGAAGAATAATTTTTTTTATAAAGGAAAGTATTTGATTAGATATGTATTATTACAAGGATATTTTAGATATTAAAAGAATATTTATAGCACTTGTTTAGTTAAACATGAAACACAATTATTAAACATGTTAATTTTATCTAAAAAGCATGTTAGAGAGGTTATGTTTAGGGCGTCGTAGGAAAAAAAAAACTTTTTTTCCCTATTTTTGAGACTTTTGCTAACATTCAATAAGCTATAATATAATATAAAAAAGAAATTAAAAACGCCAAAACAAATGTTTGGGTTTCCAATGTATTATAATATAAAAATACTACCAAATATTTTATTACAGTTATAAAATGCATACCTAAAAACTAATTTACTTGAAACCTATAAAAAAAGGACTCTCTTTTTCCTGTTTAGAATACATGTCATCATGTATGGTAAGAGACTGGAATTCATGAAGATGTTAGCATGGTCCGAGTCCAGATAACTAAAAAGATATCACGTCATCATCTTAACTAATGGGGGGCAAAGGCAAACAACATGAGATTGCTTTAGTTTTACTTTTGGGGTAAAAAAACATATAGAAAGGGACAGATGCTGCTGATATTAGTGAGGGAGGGAGAGAGAGAGAGAGGGTTTAGAGTGGATTCTCCACCCGACAATCAACAGTGTGTGTGGAAGTTGGCGGTGGGAGTTTGACTACGCCACCAATTCATATTCGTAGTTGAAAACCAATAAGAATTTTAATTTATTTTTAATTAAAAAGAATTTGTATAATAATATAATGAATTACATTATCAAACACGAAGTTATGCCGCAAAGTATAGGGGGAAAGAAGAAGAAAATTTTCTATGTCCCTCCCTCACCTCACCTCCCTCCCTCACCTCACCTCTCTCAGGCTGTCTCTCAGGCCTTTAAATCCGGCGTCTTTTCCTGGAAACAGCAGAAATCCACTAGACGTTAGCTTCGACTATTAACCTAAACGTTTATTGCACGATATTATTAGTTGATAATCAGAAACTTAACACATATTTAAGGATTAAATGGACTCATTTAGAAATATAAAAATAATTTTAGTGGCCAACCTTAATTCTTTCTTTTTTTTCATCTTTTACCCTTAAAAATATCTGGATTCTACCTCAGTTAAATGAACCAAAATTATCTTGAATTTTGAATCAACTGAACCTAGCATCTTAACTTCAATTTCTTTTATTTGAGCTTTATGAACTAGTTTATAGTAAAATATGGCCCCCTCCATATAGGTTTATGTCCCTTCATTCTTTTTTTTCTTTTTTAATCGCATGTTTTCCTGACACATGTCATGTTTCTAGCCTTTTATATGCTATTGAAATTATTAAAAAATATATTTTTTTATTAAAAAATTGCTCAAATTAAAACAATTAAAATTTAAATGATTTAAAAGATATCTCTACAATAAAACTACTGAAACATTAACCAAAACTTTATTTGGAGTTGGAAAAATACCATGGAAAATACTGTAGAGACATACTGAAAAAACTATTCACTTCTATAGTAAAAATATTTTTTTGTCCTTATAATAAAAAATAAAAAGCATGTTATCTAGAGGTATTTTGATTTTTTTGCATGACTAGTCATTGGTTATTTGACTTAGAGCATGTTTAATTTTTATTTCTTTCTTGAAGCAGTAAACTTTATTTTTCCTCCTATTCAAGAATTTTAAAGATGTTCATTTAGGGTATTTTAGTTTTTTCTTTTTTTATATATAGTAAAAAAAACACATTTACCTTCAAACTTCAAAAATATAAATTGTGGATCTAGGGGATTTTTTGTACTTTCAAAGATTTTTTTTTTCTGAAACCATTAAAGGCAAACTAGCGCTTTCGAGTTGCTTAGTTAATATTAAAATTAAAAATATTATCGGCACGTGATGACAATACATCAACGCACAGGTGGTGCCCACACTTTTTGGATGGTATGTGCAGCACCTTTAGTGGTCGAACTTGTCATTCCACTGTGTTGTTGGAAGTTTCATTATGTTTTTTTTCTCTCTTGGTATAACGCGTGTTGACGACTTTATGGTGATTTATTGCTAGTGATTTTTTTTTTTTGTTTTTGCTTATTTTCTCTCTTCTCCTTAAAAAAGTGTGGGTTAATCCTTTTTATTTTTTATATTTCAACTTTAATCCTTATTCTTTTGATTTCTAGTTTTTTTTCTTGGTTTTTTTATAAAAACAATTATATTCTCAATTTAATCCTTAAATTTTAATTTATCATATATATTTTTTTAATTTGATCCATATTCTTTTGATTTCTTATTCTTTTCCTTGATCATTTTATAAAAGTTTAATTGGTGTCAATTTCATCCTTCAATCCATGTTTATATATTCTTTTCCAATCTAATCCTTATTTTTTTAATTCTTTTCTTTTGTTAAATTTGTTTTTTCAATTAACCCTCCAATTAGAAATTTTTGGTTTCCCTTTTATTTACTTTTTATTATTATTTTAATTTTTACCCTCATTCTTTTAATTACAATTTTTTATTTATTTTAGATCATTTATATAAATAGTTTTTTTTACCGGTGTCATCATTCAATGCTTGATTTGTTAAGAAATGATCTTCATAATTTTTTCTGAGTCATAAGTTTAAAAAATTAACGCAAGCCAATATCTATTTTTTTGGCTTATTTTATTTTCCTATTTCGAAGTTCAATATTAATTGTATTTTTTTTAAATGGGCCTTCTATGGTGTTACTCTCGGCCTCATGATCAAGGTCACTGGTTTCAAAAGTTAACACGAGTTGACTTTGGTATTTTTCTTAGGTCCTTCTATATAATTAATTTATTTTCAATTTCATTCTTAAACATTTGATTTTTTTTAATTGGTCCTTGAGCTTTTTTTTTCCTGCATTCTTTTATGTGGGATTATCTCAATCTTATACATATGATCGTGAGTTTAACATGCCAGTCCATGTTGACTCGTTTTTTTAATTCATTACTCAACATTGAGTTTTTTGCTTCGTTGTTTTTTTGTTTTACCTCTAAACAATCAGTTCCGACCTTATGATCACGGTCACGAGTTTCAGTGGTTTGCACGAGATGACTTTGATCTTTTTTATATTTTTTTTTAAATTAATTTCTTTTCAATTTCATCCTTCAATATTTATTTATTTTTAAAATTGATCTTCATGCTTTTTTTCGCTTTGCTTTCACATTTATTTTCTTATATCAAATATCTTAATTTTAGTTATTTCTTGATCAAATATCAATTTATTTAATTAGATTCATATATAAGCATATTGATTTATAATTCAATTTTTTTATCCAATGACCCAATGAAAAAGCCTATATTTTCTTTTTTTTTTATTGGAAAAAATATCCAACCAACAAACTAAACACAAGTCACATGGCTAGTAAATAATATTGATAGCGGGATTTAAACCAACCTACATGAGCACTTATAAGAAAAATCGAGAATATAGTAATTATAATATTTTATATAAAATTCTTATACAAATATTTTTTTTGTTATTTTTTTTATTTAAAACTAATCATATCTTACTTGAGCACGTTTAGTTGACACTTTATAATATATTACATTTTGTAATAAAACATTTGTTTTCAAATCATTTTTATTTTAGGTAACAAATCTTTTCCTTGAATATTATAGCAAAAGCTGTTAAAAGAGCTCAAGTTTTTACTTTTCATTCTCCACAATGAAACTACTATTTTATTTTTAGTTTGCAAAATCATTTAGACCCTATTTATTTGCTGGAAAGTAGTTTTTTTAGAAAGTAAATTCCGAGAAAGTGAATTATTTTCCGATATTTGGTAGTGTAATGAAAAATAAGTTGGAAAACACTTTTTCAGTGTTTAGTTATGTCATGAAAAATGAGTTGGAAAATAACTTATTAATGTTTTATTTTTTTCAAATTTATTAAAATAATGAGGAACAAATCTTACAAATTAAAAAGTTGAATGAGAATGAAATTGAAAAAAAATTATAATTTCATAAATTATCTCAAATAAAATAAATAATAATCAAAATAATAGAGATCAAATCTAAAAAATAAAAAAATTAAAAGATGAAGAAATTAAAATAATAATAATTACCATTTCATAAATTATTTCAAATAAAATAAGTAACAATCAAAAGAATGAGGACCAAATTTGATAGATAAAAAATTCAATTAAAAAATAATAAGGAAAAAACAAATAACAATTATAAAAATAAGGACCAAAGTTAATATAAAAATTAAATTCTAAGGGATGAAATTGAAAAAACAATATTCAAAACAAAATATATATAGTAATCAAAAGTTTGAAGACCAAATTTGATATAATCAACAAATAATATAACATTTCTAAATTTTTCACAACTTCCGGAAAGTGTTTTCTACCCAAAATAAAAGGAAAAAACTTTCCTAGAAACCAAGCCAAAATTTCTTTTGACTAGAAAGTGTTTTCCGTTAACCAACTTTTCTAATGGTAAACAAACACAGGAAAATTTGGAAAGTGGTTTCCTGAAAACTACTTTCTGGGAAACAAACGCATTCTTAGCTTTATTTTAAGGGCAAGGAGATCTTTTTCATAGGACTCATTATTCATTACAAGAATAAATAAGGTTAAATAATCTTTTTGCATTTTTTGCATAGTATAATTATTTTAGGACAACATAAAACATTAAACTTTGGTCTATAGGACTTTTAGTCTTTGACTTAATTTGAAAATTGTTAAATTATGCTATTGCCTTTAGGGATTTAAAAAAGTTTTGCCTTTGATTTAAAGCTTTTATTGTCCTTTCATTTAGTTATTTAGTAGTTATTGGGTGTTATTAGGGGCAACAAAGTAATTTTGTAAGACTATAAGCACATGAATAGTGTTTGTTGGGTTTAGACGACTCATGTGGCGTCGTTCAGTGGCCAAAACCATACTTTTAAAGCAGCGACCAAAGTGTCTCGGAGTACACTCCATGTACAAACAATGTGTATAGCTTAATTGTTGTTGGTTTGGCATGTGTAACCTTTTGTTTTTTTTTCTCTCCCTCCCTGATTTTCATGTTAGATTTCAAAAAAATCAAATTAGCCCTTGAAGTTTGTTGTCCTTAAGATTTCAACCCCATTTGAAAACGCGGGGCAACCCGTGTTTCCAAAATATTTAAATTTTGTTTGTGTTAAAAATGAATTTTTTTTATGCTTTTGGATCATTTTAATGTGCTGATCTCAAATATAATTTTTTAAAAATAAAAAAGCATTATTTTGATGCATTTCTAAGCGAAAATCTCTTTGAACCACAACAACAACCACACTCCTATACAGACTTTTTGTTCATATTCTCTTTATTACAATTTTTTATTTAGAATAATTTAAGAAATTAAGGATTTTTTTTTTATTTCTTCCCCTCTAGATTTTTTTCATTATCAAATTTTGTTCATATTATTTTAATTATCATTTATTTATTTTATAGTAGATGCTTTTTTAAATTGTTTATTTTTTTACAATTTCATCATTCTCGAGTTTTTTTTCCAATCAAATCTAATCCTTTTTGTTAATTTTTTTTATTTTGCAAGATTTTTTTAGATTTTTTTATTTCATTCTTTAATATTTGATTGGCTAGGTGTTTAGCTTCTTAGTTGAGTTCGAGTCTAGAATTTAAAACATTATGGGTTTAAAAGATTAACTCCAATTTACAAAGTTGACATGAGCTTTATTGGTTTTTTCCTTTTCTTTTAAGCTTGTTTTTCATCCTCCAACATTTTGTTATTCACTTTCTATGATATTTTTTAGTTGTTTTGAAAATAACACGGGTTGCCTCATTTTTTTTATTGATCTTTATTAAATGTAGATTTTTTAAAAGGATTTTTATATTTATATTAAATTAAATTAATTGATTTCATCCTCCAACATTTAATTCTTCAGGTGTTGAGTTTCTAGGTTGATCTTGCGTCAAAAATTTAACAGATTACGGGTTTAAGAGTTTAACCAAGGTTAACAATATTCACTCTTGTTTTTTTTTTTTCCTTTTAGAGATTTGTTTTGCAATTTTATCCTCCAACATTCTTTTTTATTCTTTCTATGAGATTTATCTTTATTTTTAAATTAACAAGAGTTGTCTCGAGTTTTTTTTTTCTGGTCTCTGTTAAATTTGGTTTTCTTAAAAGGAATTTTGTTTTTTTAATTAAATTAAATTTATTAATTTCATCCTTAAACATTTAATTTGGTGGGTAGTGAGTATATTAGTTTAGTTCATGTCTATAATTGAATGGGTTACAAGTTTGAGAGATTAACCCGAGTTTACAAGATTCACTCAAACTTACTTGGTTTTTTTTTCAAGTTTTTTTTTGGTTTCATCCACTAAAATTATGTTATTTTTTAAATTCATTTTCTATGAGATTTTTTTGTGGTTCTAAAATAAACAAGTGTTAACTTAGATTTTTTTTCTTTGACATTTGTTGAATCTAACCCTTTTTTTTAAATATTATTTGTTAATTAAATTAAATTAATTATGTAAGAGTAAATAAGAAATGTTCGATTCATGATATTTTGTTTTTATTTGCTTTTCGGATCACTGTTCTGTTAACACATATGACTTTTTAGTTACTAAATTTTTAAATTTTTATTACTCCTAAAATATTAATATCACATGAGTTTATATATTTTTTTTAGCAAAAAATTAACCCAGTCTACGTCGTACCACAGGCAATTTATATATTTACACCGGAAGGAAAAAGATGATCCATTGCAGCAATCTTTAATTAACAGTAACAATACAGAAGCCAGTGTAGTGTTTATGTTATATTATGAAAGTAGGTAGAAACTGGAGCGAAATTTGTCAAAGGGAAGCAACATTCCCGGCTTCTGCTAAAAGAAAAATCTACAGCTAGCTAGATGTCTATCAAGCTTCTTTCACGGGTATGAAACCTGTTCCGGCCTAATAGGTTGAGTTAAGGCTTTGGCCGGATTTTAAAAAGGTAAAATATAAGTTTTTAATTCATCCAGTCAAAGTCGGGTA
>Ga0325401_1000892_pt1 | contig 23712 bp, 15 predicted proteins | sample PopdelMetagenome_FD_205666 | JGI IMG/M metagenome (GOLD analysis project Ga0325401, IMG submission 205666) | Populus deltoides microbial communities from Bellville, Georgia, United States - Xylem-PdKOR-R2 | ecosystem: Host-associated > Plants > Phyllosphere > Stem > Wood/Secondary xylem | place... | reverse complement strand
GCCGAGCGGTGGCTGGCGGCGCGGTACAACAAGCCGGGCTTCACGCTGTTCGACCATGACGTTTATGCGCTGTGCGGCGACGGCGACATGATGGAGGGCGTGGCGTCCGAGGCGGCGAGCCTGGCGGGGCACCTGAAGCTGTCGAACCTGTGCTGGATCTATGACAGCAACCACATCTCGATCGAGGGGGCGACGAGCCTGGCGTTCGACGAGGACGTGGGCAAGCGGTTCGAAGCCTATGGCTGGCAGGTCATCCATGTCGACGACGCCAACGACGTTGGGGCGCTGAGCGCTGCGATCGAGCGGTTCAAAGCGACGGACGACCGGCCGACCTTCATCGTCGTCCATTCGGTGATCGGCTGGGGCTCCCCGCGCGCGGGCACCGAAAAGGCGCATGGCGAGCCGCTGGGCGAGGAAAATGTCCGCAAGACCAAGGAAGCCTATGGCTGGGACGCGGACAAGAGCTTCTTCGTGCCCGATGGGGTGCTGGAGCATTTCCGCGGCACGCTGAAGCGGGGCGAGGCGCTGCGCGACGGATGGGTCGCGCTGGTCGAGCGGTACCGGGGCGAGCACGGCGCCCTGGCGGGCGAGCTCGACCTGATGCTCAAGGACAAGCTGCCCGAGGGCTGGGACGCGGACGTGCCCGAGTTCCCCGCGGACGAGAAGGGGATCGCGAGCCGGGACTCCGGGGGCAAGGTGCTCAACGCGCTGGCGGCGCGGGTGCCGTGGCTGGTGGGCGGGTCGGCGGACCTCGCACCCTCGACCAAGACCGACATCAAGGGCAAGGACAGCTTCGAGGCCGACAATTACGGCGGCCAGAACTTCCATTTCGGCGTGCGCGAGCACGGCATGGGCGCGGTGGTGAACGGCATGTCACTGTCGCACCTGCGCGCATACGGCTCCACCTTCCTGGTGTTCCTCGATTACATGCGGCCGCCGGTGCGGCTGGCGGCGATCATGGAGCTGGGGTCGATCTTCGTCTTCACGCACGACTCGATCGGGGTCGGCGAGGACGGGCCGACCCACCAGCCGATCGAGCACCTTGCGACGCTGCGCGCGATCCCGGGGCTCGACACCTTCCGGCCGGGCGACGCCAACGAGGTCGCCTGGGCGTGGAAGGGGGCGGTGGCGGACGCCGCGCACCCGACCGCGCTGATCTTCAGCCGGCAGGCGCTGCCGACGCTCGACCGGAGCAAGTATGCCTCCGCCGAGGGGACGCTGAAGGGCGGGTACGTGCTCGCCGACTGCGAGGGGACGCCCGAGGTGATCCTGATGGCGACAGGGAGCGAGCTGTCGCTGGTGGTCAAGGCGTACGAGCAGCTGACCGGCGAGGGAGTGCGCGCGCGCGTCGTCTCCATGCCAAGCTGGCATCGGTACGAGTTGCAGGACGAGGACTATAAGTCGTCCGTGTTGCCGGGTGCGTGCCGGGCGCGGGTCGCGGTCGAGATGGCGGGCGAGTTCGGCTGGCACAAATATGTCGGGCATGACGGGCGCACGATCACCATGTCCACCTTTGGCGCGTCTGCCCCGATCGCGAAGCTGGCGGACAAGTACGGGTTCACGGTGGAGAACGTGGTCAAGGTGGCGCGCGAGGCGATGGCGGCGGGCAGGGACTAAAGGCTCGCCAGTACCGTCATGCCGGGCTTGTTCCGGCATCCACCTTGCCCCGTGCTCGCCGGCCACAGGTGTGCGGGACGGTGGACCCCGGCACGAGGCCGGGGTGACGAAGAGGGTGCGAAGGGGGCGGAGCCGCCCCATCTACGAGTTCGAGGAGTTGGGACGATGGGCAAGCTGAACGACCTTTCCGGCGCCGGGACTGCGGTGTGGCTCGACTTCGTGGATCGCAAGTTCCTCGAGGCGGGGGGGCTCAAGACGCTGGTCGAGAACGACGGGCTTTCGGGCGTCACGTCCAACCCGTCGATCTTCGAGAAGGCGATGGGGCATGGCGAGGCGTATGATAGGACGCTTGCCGCGTTCGACAAGGAGAACCCCGGCGCGGCGACGATCGACCGGTATGAGCACCTCGCGATCCAGGACATCAAGGCCGCGGCGGAGACGCTGGCGCCGGTGTACGAGCGGACGGACGCACGCGACGGCTATGTCAGCCTGGAGGTGTCGCCCTACATCGCCGATGACACCGATGCGACGATCGCGGAGGCGCAGAAGCTGTGGGCGGCGGTGGACAGGCCCAATTTGATGATAAAGATCCCCGGCACGCTGGCGGGCGCTCCGGCGATCAGCGCGACGATCGCGGCGGGGATCAACGTCAACGTCACGCTGCTGTTCGCGCTCGACGCATACATCCGGGTCGCGGAGGCATATGCCACCGGGCTGGAGGAGCGGGTGCGGCAGGGGCAGCCGATCGACCGGATCGCGAGCGTCGCGAGCTTCTTCGTCAGCCGAATCGATTCGACGGTGGACAAGGAGATCGACCGGCGCGTCGGCGAGGGCGATCCGGAGGCCGAGGCACTGAAGGCTTTGCGCGGCAAGGTGGCGATCGCCAACGCCAAGATGGCGTACCAGTGGTTCCTCGACTTCGAGAAGTCCGAGCGGTGGCAGGCGCTGGCGGCGAAAGGCGCGCAGCCGCAGCGGCTGTTGTGGGCTTCGACCGGGACCAAGGACAAGGCGTATCGTGACACGCTGTATGTCGACACGCTGATCGGCCGCGACACCGTGAACACCATGCCCCCTGCGACGATGGACGCGTTCCGCGAGCGGGGCACCGTCGGCGAGACGCTCACCGCCGATATCGACGAAGCCAGGCACGTGATGGCGGAGGCGGACCGGCTGGGGTTGAACCTGACCGGCGTGACCGACACGCTGGTGCTGGAGGGCGTCGCCTCGTTCGCCAAGGCGTTCGACGACCTGCTGGGCGCGATCGCGCAGAAGCAGCCGGCGGCGGCTTGATCGGGAACGGAGCGCCCCTTCCACCGTTCGCCCAAGGCCTGTCGAAGGGCCGTTCTTCCGCTGAACCGCGAGAATAACGGGTTTCGATAAGCTCAGCCCGAACGGTTGAGAGCGTACCCCGGAGTGAAAGGTTCTCCATGAAACTCGGCATGATCGGCCTCGGCCGGATGGGCGGCAACATGGCGCGGCGGTTGATGGCCGGCGGGCATGAAGTGGTCGCCTATGACCGCGATCAGGACGCGGTCGCGAAGCTGGCCGGCGAGGGGGCGATCGCGGCGACCTCGCTCGATGACATGCGCGGCAAGCTCGATACGCGCGCGATCTGGTGGGTGATGCTGCCCGCGGGCGAGATCACCGAGGCGACGGTGAACGCGATCGCCGAGCACGCCAGCGAGGGCGATGTCGTCATCGACGGCGGCAACAGCTTCTACAAGGACGACATCCGCCGGGCCAAGGTGCTGAGCGAGAAAGGCATCGACTATGTCGACGTCGGCACCAGCGGCGGGGTGTGGGGTCGCGAGCGCGGCTATTGCATGATGATCGGCGGCCGAGAGGAGGTGCTGACCTTCCTCGACCCGATCTTCGAGACGCTGGCACCGGGGATGGGGGACATCCCGCGCACCCATTACGACCGGCCCGAGGGGCAGGACTGGCGCGCCGAGAAGGGCTTCATCCATGCCGGGCCGCCGGGTGCGGGGCACTTCGTCAAGATGGTCCACAACGGCATCGAATACGGACTGATGCAGGCCTATGCCGAGGGGTTCGACATCCTCAAGGGCAAGTCGTCCGACAAGCTGCCCGAGGACGAGCGGTTCGACCTGAACCTGACCGACATCGCCGAGGTGTGGCGGCGGGGCAGCGTGATCTCGTCATGGCTGCTCGACCTGACCGCGGCGGCGCTGGCGAAGGACGGCAAGCTGGCGCAGTTCAGCGGCAATGTCGCCGATTCGGGCGAGGGCCAGTGGACGATCGACGCGGCGATGGAGGAGAAGGTGCCCGCCAATGTCCTGACTGCGTCGTTGTTCGCGCGGTATCGCAGCCGGGTGGAGCATACCTTTGGGGATCAGGTGCTGTCGGCGATGCGCTTCGGCTTCGGCGGCCATGTGGAGATCCCGCAGTGAGGGTAGAGATAACCGGCGCGCGTCGTTCTGCCGTCACCCTGAACGCGTTTCGGGATCTCACCGTCGCGTTGGAGCATGTGGTCACGGACGGGCCATGGATGCTGAAACGAGTTCAGCATGACGGGGTGGGCGCGTGACGGTGCGCCTGCTCGTCTCCGACGTTGATGGCACGCTGGTCGACAAGGACAAGCAGTTGACCCCCGGCACGGTCGCGGCGGTGAAGCGGCTGGAGGCGGCGGGGGTGGCGTTCACGGTTATTTCCGCGCGGCCGCGGTCGGGGATCATGCCGATACTCGACGCGCTGGAGCTCGACGTGCCGGTGGCGGCGTTCAACGGCGGGATCGTGTTCACCCGTGATGGCGGCGAGGCGGTGCACCATCTGGTCGATGCGGAGGTGGCGCGCGGCGCGCTGGCGCTGAGCGTCGGGATGGCGGTGGACATCTGGGTGTTCGCCGACGACCGCTGGTATGCCTCGAGCGGCGAGGGCACGCATGTCGAGCATGAGCGGATCGCATCCAACCAGGAGCCGGTGATCCGCGACGACTTCGCCGAACTGGCGCCCCGTGTGGACAAGATCACCTTCGTCAGCGACGAGCCGCAGGTGCTGCGCGACCTGCATGCGCGGATCGATGCGGAGTATGAGGGCCGCGCGACGGTGGCGCAGTCGCAGACCTATTATCTCGACATCACCGCGCTGGCCGCCAACAAGGGCGAGGGCGTCGCCGCGCTGGCCAAGGCGCTGGGGGTGTCGCTGGACGACACTGCGGCGATCGGCGACCAGGCCAACGACCTGCCGATGCTGAAGCGGGTCGGCCTGCCGATCGTGATGGGCAATGCGCCCGACGCGATGCGGGAGGGAGCCGCGCACGTGACGCGCGGCAACGACGCCGACGGGGTCGCGCATGCGATCGACACGATCATCTTACAGGGGAGCAATACGTGAAGCAGCTTGTCGCCTTCGACCTCGACGGAACGCTGGCCGAATCGAAGCAGCCGTTGGGCGAGCCGATGGGGGAGGCGCTGGCCGACCTGCTGGAGGTGGCGCATGTCGCGGTGATTTCCGGCGGGGACTGGCCGCAGTTCGACAAGCAGGTCGCCAGCCGGCTGCCCGCGCGCGCGGACCTCAAGCGGTTGTGGCTGATGCCGACCACGGGGACCAAGCTGTACACCCATCAGAGCGGGGCGTGGACGCCGGTCTATGCCGAGCTGTTCAGCGACGAACAACGGGCCGAGATCGTCGCAGCGTTCAACGCCAGCCTGGAGACGACCGGGTTCGTGCCTGAGCAGGTATGGGGCGAGCGGATCGAGGATCGGGGGTCGCAGATCACCTTCTCCGCGCTCGGCCAGCAGGCGCCGATCGAGGCCAAGGAGCATTGGGACCCCGACTTCGCCAAGCGCAAGATCATCCAGACGGACCTGAAGCAGCGGTTGCCCGACCTGTCGATCAACATGGGCGGCGCGACCTCGATCGACATCACCCAGAAGGGGGTCGACAAGGCGTACGGGCTCAAGAAGCTGAGCGATGCGAGCGGCATCACGCTGGACGCGATGATGTTCATCGGCGACGCGATCTTCCCCGGCGGCAACGATTATCCGGCCAAGCAGCTGGGGCTCGATACGGTGCGGGTGAAGGATCCGGACGGGACGCTGGCGGCGATCGCTGGCATCGTCGCCTGCCTCAAGCCGGATTGACGCAGGCTGTATTGGTGACCTAGAACACTCTCCGAATGGCCGGAGAGTGGGGCATGATCGGACTGGCGGCGTTGGCGATGGCGGCAGGGCAACAGCCGGCCGCGCCGATCCGGCCTCCCGTGGAAACGGGCGCGCCGGCTGCGGCGGCGATCAAGGCCGATCCGGCGCTGGATGCGCGGCTGGCCGAGGTGGTGGCGCTGCTGGGGGGGAGCGGCGATCCTGCGGTGACCTTTGCCCCCGCGTTCCTGGCGCAGGTGCCCGTCGCGCAGGTCACCGCGCTCGCCGAGCAGCTGCGTACCGCCAACGGGCCGGTGACGCAGGTGGAGGCGATGACGCCGCGCTCGCCCTGGTCGGCTACGGTGAAGCTGGGGTATCGCAATGCGGTGGCGGACCTGCAGATTGCGGTCGATCCGGCGGGCGCGCATCAGGTTATCGGGCTGCGTATCGCCGGGGTGGCGCCGCGAGTTGCGACGCTGGCCGAGGTGGATGCGGCGCTCGCGGCATTGCCTGGGACGACGGGGTTCACGCTGGTACGGCTGGGGGAGGGCGCGCCGGTACCGGTGATGGCGCGCAATGCGACCCGCGCCTTTGCGATCGGATCGGAGTTCAAGCTCGTCATCCTGGCCGAGCTGGTGCGGAGCATCGCGGCGGGCGAGCGGCGCTGGACCGATGCCGTGACGCTGGACGGGACGCCGTTGCCGGGCGGTGCCTATACGCAAGTGGCGAAGGGGACGGCGGTGCCGCTGCGCGAGGTCGCGGAGCGGATGATCTCCGTCAGCGACAACAGCGCCACCGACATCCTGCTGCGCGCGCTGGGGCGCGACAAGGTGGAGGCGATGCTGTCGGTGGTGGGGATCGCGAAGCCCGCCGGGATGCGGCCGTTCCTGGGGACGCTGGAGGTGTTCAAGCTGAAGGGCGTCGAGGGTGGCGCGCTGGGGCGGCGCTGGGCCGCGGCGGACGAGGCGGGGCGGCGGGCGCTGCTGGCGGGCGATGTCGCCAAGGCCCCGGCGAGCGCGATCGACGGGCAGATGTTCGCGGCGGGCAAGCCGCTCCAGATCGAGAGCGCCGAGTGGTTCGCGAGCCCCGCCGACATGGTGCGGGTGATGGACTGGCTACGCCGTCATACCGAGAGCGGCCCGGCGGCGGAGGCACGCGCGATCCTGGCGAAGAATCCCGGGGTGGACTCGGCGGCGGAGGGGTGGCGCTATGTCGGGTACAAGGGCGGGTCGGAGCCGGGGGTGATCGCGATGACGTTCCTGCTCCTGGGCAAGGACGGCGGCTGGAGCGCGCTGTCGGCGAGCTGGAACGATCCGGCCGCGGCGGTGGACGACGGGCGGTTCGCCGGGCTGATCGGGCGGGCAGTCGAGCTGGCAGGGGAGCTGGCGGGGCACTGAACCGGGCGGCCGACGATGATCGGGGGAGGACGCGGGATGCAGGTGGGGGGACCGGTCGATGCGGAGGGGCGCATCGGCGAACTGGACGTGATCCGCGGGTTTGCGCTGTTCGGCGTGTTGTGGATGAACCTGGTCGAGAATGCGGGCTTCCTCTACCCTGAGTCCGCGGCGATCATGATTGCGCCCAAGCCGGTCGAAACCGCGGTCGGGATGCTCGGCGGGTGGCTGATGGCGGGCAAGGCGCAGGCGCTGTTCTCCATGTTGTTCGGGTTCGGGTTCGCGCTGTTCCTGTCGCGGGCGGATGCGGCGGGGCGCGACGGGGGCCGGTTGTACCTGCGCCGGGTCGGGTTCCTGCTGGCGCTGGGGTTCGCGCATGCGTTGCTGCTGTGGACCGGGGATATCCTCAACGCCTATGCGATGATGGGGCTGTTGCTGATTGTCGCGCGGCGCTGGCCCGGATGGGTGCTGCTGAGCGTCGGGATCGTGCTGTCGCTGTCGACCACCATCGTCGATCGGCTGATCTGGGAGCACTGGATCGGGGCGCCGGGCGCGCCGATGCCGTACTTCGCGCTGATGGAGCCCGGCGCGATCCGGCGGATGCCGGTGTTCCTGGGTCACGATTACCTCGCCTTTGTCCGCGAGTTGTGGCGTGCGACGACCGAGGAACTGTACTTCACGACCACCAGCTTCGCCTATCTGGGCTGGATCTTCGGGCGGTTCCTGATTGGTGCGTGGCTGTTCCGGCAGGGTTGGGTGCAGGACAGTGCGCGACATGCGGCGGGATTCCGGCGCTGGGCGGCGATCCTGCTGGTGACGGGGTTGGCGCTTGCGGGGGTGGGACCGGCGTCGGCGCTGCTGGGCTTCCACCCGACCGGCGAGGGGCCGCGGATCGCGATGACGCTGGCGGGGCGGAGCGCGCAGCTGGTGCTCGCGCTGGGCTACGCGGCGGAGATCGTCGTGCTGTGCCGGTCCGCCTGGTGGCAGAGGCGGCTCCTAGGGCTGGCGGCGGCGGGGCGGATGGCGTTGACCAACTACATCACCCAGAGCCTGATGTTCTTCTTCGTACTGTACGGCTTCGGCGCCGGGCTGCTGCTGCACACCACGCCGGTGTTCTCGCTGCTGCTGGCGGTCGCGTTCTATGCCGCGCAGATCGCGTTCAGCCGGTGGTGGCTGGCGCGGTATCGGTTCGGGCCGGTCGAGTGGGTGTGGCGAAGCTGGACCTACGGCGCGCGCCAGCCGATGCGACGCGCTATCCTGCCGCTTCGACCCGGTAGCGTATCGGCTTGAAGGTGCCGCCGTTGCTGTCGGGCGCGGAGCAGGCGGTGAGGCCGATCACGACGTCCATGTGCGCGCGAAAGGCGATGTGGTCGCCCGCGCGGCTGATCGGCGGCAGGACGCGGAGCTTACCCGTCTCGCCGTCGACGGGCACGTTCATGAAGCAGTTGAACGCGGTCGGGATGCGATCGGGGAGGACGCCATAGGGCTCGAGCGCGGCGGCGAGGTTGCCGAAGCAGCCGCGATGGGGCGTCAGCGTCGGATAGAAGTGGTGAAAGGTGTCGAGCGAGCACGGCGTCAGGAGGAAGTCGTGTCGGCCGACGGTATCGTCCTCGATCTCCAGCATCACGCGGCTGCGGTTCGAATAGAGCTTGTGCCCGGTGGTCAGGTAGATCGTCTCGGCATAGTCGAGCGTGCGGCCCGACGAGATTACCTCGTCCAAGTCGGCGGCGTTGAACGCGAGCAGGTCGGCGACCTGTTCCCCGCGCGGATCGATCACCACCAGCCTGTCGCCGGCGGACAGGCGGAAGGCGGTGCCGGAACGCTCGGGAATCTCGACCGTGTCAGCCGTCATTGGCGGCGTCGCCCTTGTAGTGGAAGGGGCACTGCCACGCGCCGTCGACCGCGCGGCCGCTGTACTGGCGAGCCTCGCTCGATTCGCCGTGGCGGGCGAGCATCGGGTTGCGCGAGCCGGCCAGCGCCTCGTCGCGGACCATGATCTTCTCGCGCATCCCTTCGTACTTGCCCTGGGCGCGGAGGATTTCGAACTGGTCGTGGAGGTTGAAGACCATGGTCGGATAGGCGAAGCGGCGCGCGGGGCGGCTCGATTGCGGGTGGAGCCCGACGACGAAGAACGCCTCGCCGCCGAAGCTCAGGGAGAAGTGCGGGCTGTCGGGATCGGGGCTGACGCCGGCGTCATAGGGCTGGCCGCGCCACACGTCCTTGTCGGACAAGGACTGGACCCGCTTCCACAGGTGCTGTTCGAAGGTCGCCTCGTCGAGGGCATCCGGTCCTTCGAACACGACCGCGAGGCTGCGGAACAGCTTGGGGTCCGCGCGATAGGCGTGGGCGAAGTGAAGCAGGCGTTCATGGATGCGGACATCGTCCCAGGACGAGGTGATCGCGCGGCAGGCGAGCACTTCCAGCGTTCCCTTGGCGAGGGCGGCCTTCGCGCCGACGCAGGGGAACGCGACCTCAGCCACATGCGCGTGGAGCTCCGCCTGGAGCTCGGGGTGAGTGGGCGGCTGCCAGGCGAACAGCGGTTTGGTGTCGATCATTAGGCGGGTGAGACGAACGGGGGCGGAGTCGCGTTCCCCTGCCGCGGCGCGGAATGAAGGTTAAGATAACCGCGGTTACGTCCAGTAGAGGATGCGAGCGGCGGGCAGATGACGATCGACCGCCGCCTCGAAGAAGGCGCGAGCGGTGCGCATCGTGTCGGCGTCGTAGACCTGCTTGATCCCACCGAACTTGGTGCGTTTGGCCGTCCGGGTCGACGCGGTCATTTCGAGCGCGGAGCCGGGGTACCAGCTGTCGAGCACGGCCTTGGACCCCTCGGTGTAGCGGTGGGTGATGAGTTCGACGGTGAGGTCGGGGTCGGGCGTGGAGATGGAGTCGGGCGCGAGCGCGGCGGCGACCTGGGCGAACAGCTCGTCATACGCTTGCTCCCAGCCGGGGGCGATGATGATCGGGGCGACGGTGAGCCCGACGAGGTAGCCGGCGTCCGCCATCCGCCGCATCGCGACGAGGCGGTCGGCGACGGGGGCGGTGCCGCCTTCGAACCGGGCATAGGCGGCCGGGTTGAGCGAGACGCGGATGCGGGTGCGGCGGTGATGGTCGATGCCAAGCAGGGGATCGACGCTCGCGAACTTGGTGGTGAAGCGCAGCTGCGCGTCGGCGTCCCACCCGCCGAAATGCGCGACAATGGCGGCGAGCGAGCCGGTGAGATGTTCGATCCCGAGCGGGTCGGTGTAGCAGGAGGCCTCGAACGTCGTGCCTTCGCCCGCGCGGTGGCGGCTGCGCGAGGTGACGGTGCCGCGGCCGAGATGGTCGGCGAGCTGGCCGAGGATCTCGGGCAGGTTGGCATAGGCGCGGGTGATCGGCGGGCCGGTGAGCGAGCCGGCGAGGTAGCAATAACTGCAATGCGCGGGGCACCCCTCCGCCAGGTCGACGCGCCAGTCGGCCGAAGGGGCGATCGGCTGGAGCCGCCGCTTCGACGGGGGTGCGACGACCACCGCCAGCGTGCGCTTGGCGGCGGCATAGGCGGCGCGGGGATCGTCGGGCAGGCCGAGCTGGAGCCGATCGCCGGGCAGCTCCGTGACGGGGATGCCTTGCGTGGCGGCGCGCTCGGCAATCGCGCGGCCATGGTCCCAGCCCATTGCGGAGCGAGTGATGAGCAGGCGGGCGGGGCTCCAGGGGCGGCGTGCGGTCACGGCGGTGTATAACGCACGAAGCGCGGGCATGGCACCCATCCGGAGAGGCGCCATGCCCGCGCGGGCACCGGGCGGGCGGGACAGGGAAGCCCGCGACACGCCCGGGGAACGGGCCTGGGGGAACAGGCCCGGACGGGTGGTAGCGGGAGGTCAGGCGTGGGTCGTCAGGTGCACGCCGGGGGCGACCGCGGCGGCGTGGACCAGCCCGGCGGCGCGATCCATTCCCTTCGGCGGGGCGAGCAGCGCGGCGGTGACGAGAAAGGCGGCGAGCATCGGCGGGACGAAGGGTTGGCGGCGCATGGTTTCGGGTCCTGTGTGAGGGCAGCGGGGGCTGCCGCGTTGTTCGATGCGAGCGCCATGGCGGCGCGGCGCGCTGGGGTCAGCCGGGGTGCGACCGGGCGACGGGCGGGCGACGAACGCGGGGCGGAGAGCAAGCTCCCTTCGCCCCGCGTTCGTCGGAACCCGTCGACCTTGGTCGAAGAAGGACAGCCCTTCGACAGGCTCAGGGCGAACGGAAGGGGCAACACGCGGCGTTCGTTACGTCGGCGACCAACGGTTCACCCGATTTCGCGTGGGATCGCGGCTCCTTAGCGGGGCCGGGTGGTTGGGAGCGGCAAGCAACAGGAGACGCCCCATGTTCATGCGAGTCGACCAGCTCCAGGCCAATCTGCCCGATCCCGCTCGGCAGGACCCCAACGCCGCCGCGGCGTTGCGCGAACTGCTGGGGGGCAAGTATGGCGAGATGTCGACGCTAGGGAACTACATGTTCCAGAGTTTCAACTTTAAGTCGAAGAGCAAGCTGCGCCCGTTCTACAGCCTGGTGGCGTCGATCACTGCGGAGGAACTGGGGCATGTCGAGCTGGTGTCGGCGGGAGTTAATATGCTCGCCAATGGGCCGGACGGCGACGACACCGGCGATGGCGGCGACGTGTCGATGACCCCGTTCGAGAGCATGGCGGAGATCCGCGATGCCGCGAGCTTCCTGTCCAACGGGGGCGGAGTGACGCCGGCGGATTCGAACGGGCTGTCGTGGAACAAGGATTTCATCACCACGACGGGTAACGTCGTCACCGACCTGCTCCACAACTTCCACCTGGAATGCGGGGCGCGGCTGCACAAGCTGCGGGTGTACGAGACGCTGAGCGATCCGACCGGGCGGGAAGTGTGCGGATACCTGTTGGTGCGCGGGTCGGTGCACGCCCATGCCTATGCTCTGGCGTTGCAGAAGATCACGGGGGTGGACATCAAGAAGATGCTGCCGACGCCCAACATCGACCTGTCGAAGATCCCCGAGTCCCAGAAGTATCTGGACGAGGGGTCGCACCGGCGGCTGTATACGTGGAGCCCCGACGACTACAAGGAGATCGCGGGCATCTGGTCCAACGACGAGGTGGCGCTGCCGGGCGACCCGCCGGGGGCGCTGGAGGTCGTCGACGGCATCCCGGACGGGGGCAAGATCGCGCAGCTGGCGGGCGTGCCGTGCGCGTTCACGCCCGACTATGCGCCCGAGGAGATGTTCGAGATCGCGAACAAGCTGTACCAGAAGTCGCGGTAGTCATCGCATCCTCCCCCGCCAGGGGGAGGGAACCACGAAGTGGTGGAGGGGGGGCGGACTCCCGAACGTCGGTTCGGGTATCCGCCCCCTCCGTCGCCTCGGCGCCACCTCCCCCTGGCGGGGGAGGATTGGGGCGTTAATCCCCCAGCCTCTCGCGCACGTCGCCCCAGAACTGGGGGCCGACGCGGACGGAGGCACCGGAGCCCAGCACCAGGACCATGTGGCGGCCGACCGCGCTGATCCGCTTGACCGCGGAAGGGGCAACAAAGGCGGAGCGGTGGACGCGCATCAGGCGGGTTGGGTTCAGCCCCTGTTCGAGCGCCGACATGGTGACGCGGATCATGTGGCTGCGCTCGGCGGTGTGGAGCAGGGCGTAGTCCTTGGCCGCCTCGATCCATTCGACCTGCTCGACCCCGACCCGGATCTGCCCGCCCGAGACGGGGACCCAGAACTCGTCCAGCGCGCCGGCGGGCGAGGCGGTGGGGGGCAGCGCGGCGGGAGCGACCGGCTCGGGCTGGGGCGCGCCCTCGGCGATGCGGCGCAGGACCGAGCGGATGCGCGCGATCAGCTCGCGCGGCTCGAACGGCTTCATGAGATAGTCGTCGGCGCCGAGCTCCAGTCCCAGCACCCGGTCGATCACGTCGCGGCGCGCGGTGAGCATGACGATGCCGATGCGGTGGCCGGCATTGCGGAGGCGGCGGGCGATCTGGAACCCGTCCTCCTCGGGCATCGACACGTCGAGCACGACGAGGTCGACGGCGCGGTCCCGCATGATCCGGTCGAGATCGGCCCCGCCGCTCGCCTCCGATGCGTCGAGGCCCTGTTCGCGCAGATATGCGGCAACCGGCTCGCGCAGGTCCTCCTCGTCGTCGACGACCACGATGTGCGGGGCGGTGGCGGTCATGGCGCGGGCCTTTCGGAAGGGGCGGCGGGGGGCAGGTCGAGCTGGGCGACGAAGCGGCGCACCGCCTCGGGCGTGAAGGGCTTTTCGAGCACCGGGCGGCGCGCCTCGTCGAGGAAGCGGGCCGCGCCCGAGCCCAGCGTGTCGCCGGTGGCGAAGCCGGTGCGCGCGATCAGGTCGGGCCGCTTCTGCGACAGCCAGGCGTGGAGCTGGGGGCCGTCAACCCCGGGCATGCGGATGTCGCTGACGATCAGGTCGTAGTGTCCAAGCGCGAGGCGCTGCTTGGCCTCCGCGCCGCTGGTGGCGATGTCGCAGCCGAACCCTTCGAGCGAGAGGAAGTCGGTCAGCGCCTCCGCGATCTCCTCCTCGTCGTCGATCACCAGCGCGCGGCGGGTGCCGGCGGGGGCGGGCTCCGCAAGGTCCGTGCCGTGCCGGGCGACCGGCCCGGCCGGGTCGAGCGGCAGGGTGAGGCGGAAATGTGCGCCGCCCCGCTTGCCGGCGCGCGGGGGCACGAGTTCGAGCCGGCCGCCATGCGCCTCCGCCAGCCCCAGGCTGAACGAAAGGCCCATGCCGGTGCCCTCACCCTGCGGCTTGGTGGTGTAGAAGGGTTCGAAGATGCGCCGCGCCGCCTCACGCGGCACGCCTGGGCCGGTGTCGCACACCTCCAGGGTCACCGTGCCCGCCTCCAGCCCCATCGCGGTGCGGACGGTAAGGCCGCGATGCGCGGGGTCGGTGCCGGTCATCGCCTGCTGCGCGTTGACGATGAGGTTGACGATGATCTGGTGGAGCTGGTCCGCATCCGCCGAGAGCAGCGGCAGCACCGGCGACAGGTCGCGGACCACCGCGATTCCGTCCTGGCGCAGGCCGTAGTCGGTGAGGTCAAGCGCGGCGGTGGCGACCGCGTTGATGTCCACCGGCTTCCTCTCCGGGCGCTTCTGGCGCGCCATCGCGAGGAAGGTCTGGACGATGCGGGCGCAGCGGTCGGCGGCGCGGCGGACCTTCTGCGCGCGCTCGGCGATCTCGGTGCCGCGCGCCTGGCGCTCCATCATCACCGACTGGGCGACGACGATCGACAGGGGGTTGTTGAGTTCGTGGCTGACCCCGGCGAGTAGCGATCCCAGCGCGGACAGCTTCTCGGTCTGGAACAGCGCCTCGCGGCTGCGGGCGAGCGCGTCCTCGGCCTGCTTGCGCTCGGTCAGGTCGATGGTCAGTCCGGCGGTGCGGGCGCGGCCCTTGCCCTTGATGGGGAACACGATCGCGAGCAGCGAGCGCCAGCGGTCGGGGCGGGGGCCGGTGATCTCGGCGGAGGCGAGCTCGCCGGCGCGGGCGCTGTCCTCGATCGCCTCCAGCTGGCGGGCCACCTCGGGCGGGAGCAGCTCGGCGGGGCGGCGGCCGAGCATCGCGTCGGCGCTCTGCCCCATCGCTTGGGCGAGTTCGGGGTTGAGGCGGATGAAGCGGCCGTCCTCGTCCTTGATGTGCATGCCAAGCGGCGCGTTTTCCATGAACGCGGCGAGCAGCGCCTCGCTCTCCGCGAGCCGCTCCTCCGACCGGGCGCGCTGGAGCAGGTCGTGGGTGCGGTCGGCGATCTCGCACACCAGGCGGACCTCGGTGGGGGACCAGGCGCGGGGGGTGTTGTGGTGGATCGAGATGACGCCCGCGAGCCGCCCCTCGGTAAGCAGCGGCACGGTGATCGAGGCGCGGATGCCGATGCTGTCGTAGAAGGCGGCGACCTCCGGCGCGATCAGCGCGCTGGCGTGGAGGTCGTCGGCGACGAGGATGTTGGCGTCGCGATACCAGTCGATCAGCGGGCGGCCGAGGATCTCGACCGGCATCCGCTGCCCGATGATCTCGACCACCCCCTGCTGCCATTCGTAAAGGACGTGGAGGTGCTCGGCATCGCCCTCGCCCTCGAACTCGCCATAGCCGACGCGGCTGGTGCGGAGGAACTCGCCCAGCATGGCGAGCGTGGTTTCCACCATCGCCTGCGGCCCGCTGCCGCGACGGAGGCGGTCGCTCCATTCGATCAGCATCGCCTGGCCGCGCTCGCGCTCCTGCAGCGCCTCCTCGGCGCGGGCGCGTTCGAGCACCGCCCAGGTGCGGTCGGCGACGTCGCGGGCGAGCTGGATCTCGGCGGGGGTCCAGCGGCGTGGGCTCGTCTGCTGGATCGATAGCGTCGCCTGGAGCCGGCCGCCGCGGACCAGCGGGATGTTGAGCAGCGCCTGCAGCCCGATCGCGTCGTACATCGGCCGGTGCTCGGCATCGAACAGCGGGCTGGTGGCGATGTCGTCCGCCACCACCGGCTCGCCCGACTGGTGCGCGGCGTGCATCGGCTCGCCCAGCGCGGCAAAGGCGAAATGCGCGCCGGCGACGCTGCCGGTGCCGTCCGCTCGCCATTCGTGCAGCACGTCGAAGCCGAGCCCGGCCGCGTCGGTTTCGCCATAGTTGAGTCGCGACGCGCCCAGCTCGCGCCCCAGCTGTTCCAGCGTGATCGCGAGGATCGCGCGCGGGCTCGCCTCGTCGCGGACCCGGTCGCTCCAGTCGAGCAGGAACGCCTGGCTGCGCTCGCGTTCGAGTAGCGCCGCCTCGGCGCGGGCGCGGCTCAGCGTCGCCCAGGCGCGCTCGGCGACCTCCTCGCACAGCGCGATCTCCGCCGCGGTCCAGGCGCGCGGCCCCCCATGCATCGCCGACAGCACCGCGACCAGCTGCCCGTCCTGGAGCACCGGCACGTCGAGCGCGGCGACGATGCCGTATTCGATCGCGCTGGCGCGGATCGCGGGGCCCGAGACGGCACTCCGGGCGGCGTCGGCGGCGTGCATGTCCGCCACCGCGACGCTGCGCCCGGCTTGCAGGGCGGCGAGCAGCGGCGCGTAGTCGAGCCAGCCATAGTCGAGCCGGTCGTCGGGCCCGCTCACCCGTTCGCCATCGCGGACGCGGAACAGCCGCGCCTCGTTGCCGGGGGGCAGCAGCGTGCCGAACGCGACCTGGTTGATGCCGAGCGCGTCGGCCAGCATCTCGGCCAAGATGACGAGGATGTCCTCGGGCGCGGCGGCCTCGCGTGCGGCATCGCCGAACGCGCGCAGGAACTGCTGGCGGCGGTCCAGCGCGTGCTGTTCGGTGAGGTCGTGCATGGTGCCGCACCAGCGCACCACCCGGCCGGCATCGTCGCGGATCGGCTCCGCCCGGCACAGGAACGGGCGATACGGCCCCGCCGCGCCGCGCAGCCTGAGCGTCACCTCGACCGGCTCTCCGGTCCTGAGCGCGTGCGCCCAAGCGGCCTCGGTGTCGGCCTGTTCGTCGGGATGGACGATCTCCGCGATGTCGCCGTCAAGCCCGCCGGTGCCGGCGAAGAAGCGGCGGTGGCGCTCGTTGGTCCACAGGATGCGGCCCTCGGCGTCGGCGATCCAGCAATGGCCGGGCATGGTTTCGGCCAGCGTGCGGAACTGCCGCTCGCTTTCGGCGAGCCGCTGGGTGATGCGCAGGTGCTCCAGCGCGGCGGCGGTGCGCGCGCCGACCTCCGTCGCCAGCGCCACCTCCGCCGCCGTCCAGGCGCGGGGCGTGCGGTGGTTGACCCCGAACAGCGCCACCAGCCGGCCGTCGCGGACCACCGGCACGCAGATGAACGCCGCGATCCGCAGCCGCGCCATGTCCGCCACCTGCTCGGGCGTCGCCGGGATCGTGGGGGCATCGTCGCAGACCAGGGTGCGGCCGGCCTGATACGCCTGCGTCATCGGGGTGTCGCGCTTGAACGGCCATTCGCCGACCTGGGAGGGGACGCCGTCCGCCCAGTCGAGCCGCACGGTGCAGCGTTCGGCCTCCAGGTCGATCTCGGCAAAGGCGACGTGGCTGACGCGCAAGTGCCGGCCGAGCGTGTCGGCGGTAAGCTGAAGGATCGCCTCGGCGTCGCGTTCGCCGAGCAGCCGGGCGGACAGCCACAGCATCATCGCAGCCCCATCGGGGAACCCCGATGGCGGCGGTCCGTCCGGCGGGGGCGCGGCATCGGTGATCGGGGCATCCATCCCGCGAGTGGTACACGCGCGATGGCCGCGGCGCACGGGGCGGGCGCGAGCGCCCGTCGCCTTTTCGTCGCACGTCGCGCGACGGCAAACGGGGGCAGTCGGGCCCGAAGGCGGGCTGCGACCGAAAAGCGACGGGGGCGGGGCGGACGGGCGGGCCGCCCTCTTGGGGACCGGGGCGTGGTGGTGTTAGCAGGTCGTCCATGATCCCCGACGCCCCCTCCATCGTCCCGGTTGGCGAGGCGCCGGTAGTGGCGGCGGCGCTGGCCGAGGAGCGCGACGAGGATCGGTTCCGGCTGCTGGGCGAGGCGATGCCGGGCATCTGCTGGCTCGCGGACGCCGCCGGGCGTCCTTACTGGATCAATCGCGCGGGGCAGCAGCATTATGGCGAGGGGTTGCTGGATGACGGCTCGCCGGCCGATCTGGTCCACCCCGACGATCTGGCCCGCATTGCCGCCGAATGGGAGCGGGCGCGGGGCCGGGGTGAGCCGGGCGAGGCCAGCGTGCGGACCCGTGGGGTGGACGGGGTATACCGCCCGTTCCTGACCCGGATCGCGCCGGTGCGCGACGGGCGCGGCACGCTGGTCCGCTGGTGCGGGGTGCAGGTGGACCTGACCGAGCGTCACGCACACGACCGGCGGCAGGCGTTCCTGCGCGCGTTCCACGATGCCGCCCGCGACCTGACCGAGCCGGCGGCGATCATGGCGGCGCTGGCGACGATGCTGTTCGACCAGCTGAGCGTCAACCGTATGGTCCATGCCGAGGCGCTTGGCGGGGACGAGCGGCGCTTCGGCATTTTTCGCGCACGGGCGGACGGGACATCGGCGGTCGGCGCGGTGACGCTGGGGCCGGCGTTCGACGCGTTGATCGCCGCCGCGCGCGCGGGCCGGACGCTGGTGGTGACCGATGAGGATCGCGCGCCCTCCGCCTTGTCGAAGGCGCTGGCGGCGCAGGGCGCGCCGGTCGACGTGCGCGCCGGCATCCATGTGCCGATCGTGCGCGACGGGCGGGTCGCGGGCTGTCTGTCGGTGCTGTCCGAGCGGGCGCGGCGCTGGACCGCGGACGAGGTGGAGCTGTGCGAGGAACTGGCCGAGCGGGCGTGGACGGCGACCGAGCGGGTCCGCGCCGAGGGGCGGCTGAAGGAGCGCGAACGGCACCAGCGCTTCCTGATCGACTGGGGCGATTCGCTGCGCCGGACGAGCGATCCCGACGAGATCATGCAGGGGACGCTGGAGCGGCTGGGCCGGCATCTGGGGGTGACGCGCACCACCTATTCGGAAGCCGACGACGAGCGCCGGGTGTTCACCACCTGCTGGGACTGGTGCGACGGGTGCCCGAGCCTGGTGGGGACCAGGGTGGCGATGGCGGCGATCGCGCCTGAGACCGAGCGCGAATGGCTGGCGGGCCATCTGGTCCGGTACGACGACGTCGGCACCGACCCGCGCGTCGTCGCCGCCGACCGCTTGGTCTATGCCGAACGCCACATCGCGGCGTTCGTGAGCATCCCGCTGATCCGCGATCGCCGGGTCCGGTCGATCCTGTCGGTGCAGAGCCGAAGCCCACGCGCGTGGCTGCCGTCCGAGCTGGACCTGATCCGCGACATGGGCGAGCGGACCTGGGTGGCGCTGGAACGCGCGCGGGCGCAGGCGGAGCTGAAGGAGCGCGAGCGGACGCAGGCGTTCATGATCGCCTGGGGCGACCGGGTGCGCGCCGAGACACGGGCCGACGTGATCCTGGACGCGACGCTGGAGCGGCTGGGCGAGCATCTGGGCGTCAACCGCGTGGTGTGGTCGCAACTGGCGATCGACGGGGGCCACTATACCGTGTGCAGCGAATGGCGGCGCGGGGTGGGCGAGACGCTGGGGCTGTCGTGGCCGGCGAGCAACCTGTCGGACGTGGTGCGCGAAACGTACCTGGCGGGCGAGCCGCTGGTCAGCGACGACCTGCGTAGCGACCACCGGTTCTCGGGCCGGGCGCGGGATGCGTTCCTGAAGCATGAGGTGGTGTCGCGGATCGGGGTGCCGCTGGCGCGCAGGGGCGTGGTGCAGGCGATCCTGGCCGTCGATTGCCGCGAGCCGCGCCGGTGGACGCGCGCGGAGGTGCAGCTGCTGCGCGAGATCGCCGACCGGGTCTGGGCGCTGCTCCAGCGGGCGCGGTCGGAGGAGCGGCTGGCGGAGAGCGAGGCGCTGCTCGCCGCGTTCATGGAGCATGCGCCATTGGGGATGAGCCTGAAGGACGCGGACGGCCGATACCTGCGCCTCAACCCGGAGCTGTCGCGCCAGATCGGGGTGCCGGCGGGGGCGGCGGTGGGGCGATTGCCCGAGGATATCCTGTCGGCAGGGTCGGCGCATCGCATGGCGACGCTGGGGGCGAGCGCGCGGGGCGGCACGGTGGCGAGCGTCGAATTCGAGTTCCCCGACCGCGCCGACTATGCCGCGCTGCTGGCGGTCGAGTTCCCGATCGGCGGCGGCGGCGCGGTGCGCACCGGCGGCTTCACGCTGGACCTGACCGCGAGGAAGGCGGCGGAGGCGGAACTCGCGCGCAGCCGCGAGGCGCTGTACCAGACGGAGAAGCTGTCGGCGCTGGGCAGCCTGCTGGCGGGGGTCAGCCACGAGCTGAACAACCCCCTGTCGATCGTGGTCGCGCAGGCGGTGATGCTGGAGCGGCACGGGCAAGGGACCGAGCTGGCCGAGCGCGCCTTCAAGATCCGCAAGGCGGCCGACCGGTGCGCGCGAATCGTCCAGACGTTTCTGGCCATGGCGCGGCAGAAGGAGCCCGAGCGGCAGGCGGTGGACCTGAACCACGTCGCCGCCGCCGCGCTGGAGCTGGCCGGATACGGCCTGCGCAGCGACGGGATCGCGGTGGTCGAGCGTTTCGCCCCCGACCTGCCGCCGATCGCCGCGGATGCCGACCAGTTGCACCAGATCATCGTCAACCTTGTTGTCAACGCGCATCACGCGATGACGGGGGAGGCGACGGGGATCGACGGCGCGCGGGTGCTGACGGTGACCACCGCGCGCGGACCCGAGCCGCACACGGTGGCGCTGGACGTGGCGGATACCGGGCCGGGCATCTCCGACGACATGGCGCGGCGCATCTTCGAGCCGTTCTTCACCACCAAGCCGCAGGGCGAGGGGACGGGGGTGGGGCTGTCGTTCAGCCTGGGGCTGGCGGAGGCGCATGGCGGGCGGCTGGCGCTGGTGCCTAGCGGCAGCGGCGCGTGCTTTCGCCTGACGCTGCCGATCGACGCCGAGGTGGCGCTGCCCCGCCTCGGGCCCGAGCCGGCCCCGCCCGCCCCAGCCGGCACGCGCCGCGCGCTGCTGGTCGACGACGAGGCGGAGATCGCAGAGGCGCTGGGCGATTTTCTGGGGCTGGAGGGGTATCGCGCGACTGTGGTGACGAGCGGGGCGGCGGCGTGCGAGGCGATGGGCGCGGAGGACTGGGACCTCGTCGTCAGCGACCTGAGGATGCCGGGGATGGACGGGCCGCAGCTGCACGGCTGGGTGCTGAGCCACCGGCCCGACCTGGCGGAGCGGATGGGGTTCGTGACGGGGGACACGCTGGGGCTGTCGGTGGCGCAGTTCCTGGAGGATACCCGCCGGCCGGTGCTGGAGAAGCCGTTCACGCCCGAGGCGGTGCAGCGCTTCCTGGGGCAGTTCGACACCGACCTGGATCAGCGGATCACCGGCTAGTCGGGCCGGGGCAATTCTGCGAACGGACGCGCCATGGTGCCGCGTTCCGTCCTGCCGCTTCTCATCGTCGCCGCGCCCGCCGGGGCACAGACCGTCGAGGTGAAGCCGGGCGACATCGTCGTCACCGGGCGGGGGCTGGCGGATGCGCCCGGCGACCGCGCGTTCGACGTGGTCGAGATCGACCGCGCTCGGATCGAGGCCAACGGCGCCGACCGGCTGGAAAGCGTGCTCGCCGACGTCGCGGGGTTGCAGCAGTTCCGCCGGTCGGACTCGCGGTCGGCCAACCCGACCAGCCAGGGGATCACGCTGCGGGGGCTGGGCGGCAACGCGTCGAGCCGGGCGCTGCTGATCCTGGACGGGGTGCCGCAGACCGATCCGTTCGGCGGCTGGGTGGCGTTCCCGGCCTATGCCACCGACCGGCTGGGGCGCATCCGGGTGACGCGTGGCGGCGGCAGCGGGGTGCAGGGGCCGGGCGCGCTGGCGGGGACCGTCGAGCTGGAGAGCGCGGTGCCGGTGGCGGCGCTGTCCGGGCGGGTGGCGGGGGGCAGCCGCGATGCGGTGGATGCGCAAGGGACGGCGGCGCTGGTGCGGCCCGGCGGGTTCCTGACGCTGTCGGGCGGCTATGCGAGCGGCGACGGCTTCGTGCCGATCGTCGCGGGCAGCCGGGGGCCGGTGGACCGGCGCGCGCCGTATGAGCAGGGATCGGTCGCGGCGCGCGGCGTGGTGCGGATCGGCGCGGTAGAGGTCCAGACCGGCCTCCTCGCCTTTACCGACCGGCGCGAGCGGGGGACGCGGTTCACCGGCAACACCTCCGAGGGCGCGGACGCCAGCGTCCGGCTGGTCGGGCGGGGGCGGTGGGGGTGGTCGGCGCTGACCTATCTCCAGACGCGCGGGTTCCGGTCGAGCTTTGCCGGGATCGACGCCGCACGGAGCGTCGCGACGCGGACGCTGGACCAGTACAACACGCCAGCGACCGGCCTGGGCGCGCGGGTGGAGGTGGTGCCGCCGCTGGCCGAGGGGCTGGCGCTGAGGCTGGGGGGCGACTGGCGGGACGTGAGCGGGCGGACGCAAGAGCTGTTCACCTTCGTCGCAGGCGCGCCAACGCGGCGGCGGGTGGCGGGGGGGACCAACGTCACCGCCGGGCTGTTCGCGGACGGCAGCCTCGAGGTGGGGGCGCTGACCCTGACCGCAGGCGGGCGGGTGGACCGGTGGCGGATCGGCGACGGGATGCTGGTCGAGCGCCCGATCGCGGGCGGCGCGGCGCTGAACGACCTGCGCTTCGCCGACCGGACGGGCACGCAGGCGACCGGGCGTGCCGGCGTGGCGTGGCGCGCGATGGAGGGCGTGACGCTGCGCGCGGCGGGGTATCGCGGGTGGCGGTTGCCGACGCTCAACGAGTTGTACCGGCCGTTCCGGGCGGGGGCGGATGCGACCGCGGCGAATCCCGCGTTGCGGCCCGAGACGTTGTGGGGGGCGGAGGCGGGGGTGACGATCGCACCAAGCGATCGGGTCAGCCTGGCCGCGACCGCGTTCGACAACCGGCTGCACGACGCGATCGCCAACGTGTCCGCCGGGGCGGGGCCGGGGACGTTTCCGCTGGTCGGCTTCGTCGCGGCGGGCGGCGTGTATCGCGTGCGCCAGAACGTCGATCGGGTGCGGAGCCGCGGCGTCGAGCTGGACGCGGGCTGGCGGCTTGGCGCTGTCGCCTTGCGCGGGTCGTGGAGCCACGTCGATCCGCGGGTGCGTGCGGACGGCGCGGCGGCGGCGCTCGATGGTCTGCTCCCCGCGCAGACGCCGCGCGATCAGGTATCGGGCTCGATCGACTGGACGCCGAGGGCGGGCGCGCTCGCCTCGCTGACGTTGCGGCAGCTGAGCGGGCAGTGGGAGGACGACGCGAACACCCGCCGGCTGGCCCTCGCCACCACACTCGACGCCTATTTCGCGGTGCCCGTCACGGGGGCGCTGGCGGTCGAGCTGCGGGGTGAGAACCTGTTCGACGAGACGGTGGAGGCCGGGATCGGCGCAGGCGGCGTGGTGGAGCGCGCCACCCCCCGCGCGCTGTGGCTGGGCTTGCGCTATCGCCCGCGCTAGACCCGAGCAATGCAGGACAACCGATACAGCCTCAACCGCACGCTGGGACTTGCCATCGCGGCGATCGCGCTCGTCGCGGTGCTGGGGTCGGGCATCGTGCTCGCCACGATGTCTCGGCTGCACGATGCGACCGACACCCGCTATCGGTCGGCGCAGGTGCTGCTGGCGACCGATAGCTTCCGCAACGCCATGCTGGACCAGGAAACGGGCGTACGCGGTTATCTGCTCACCGGCGACCCGGCGAGCCTGGCGCCGTATCGGCAGGGGCGCGCGGCGTTAAATGACGCGCTGGCGCGGCTGCACGCGCTGGTGGACGACCGGGCGGATGGTCGCGGCCAGCTTGCCGGGGCCGAGCAGGCAGCACGGCAATGGCAGCGCGAGGTGGGCGCGGTAATCGCGGGGGCGAGCGCCGATCCGTCGCGGCGCGAGCGGGCGCGGCTGGTCGAGGCGAGCGGCGCCGGCAAGCGGATGTTCGACACGTTCCGGGCGCGGCTGGACGCCATCGAGACGCGCGAGCGGCAGGTCCTCGCGTCGCGATCGGGCGTGGTGGCGCGGTCGCAGCAGCGCGCGGACTGGGCACTGTGGACGTCGGCGCTGCTGACGCTGGCGATCTGCATCGGGGCGGGGCTGACGATCAGCCGG
>Ga0325401_1000889_pt1 | contig 23728 bp, 18 predicted proteins | sample PopdelMetagenome_FD_205666 | JGI IMG/M metagenome (GOLD analysis project Ga0325401, IMG submission 205666) | Populus deltoides microbial communities from Bellville, Georgia, United States - Xylem-PdKOR-R2 | ecosystem: Host-associated > Plants > Phyllosphere > Stem > Wood/Secondary xylem | place... | reverse complement strand
AAATATCATCAACATTATTCACTAATCTTCATCCATGCTCTCCTGTTCTCCTATTCTGTACTTGTGCTATTGTTCTCTGACTCTGATCAACGCAATTGGCTGATATTTCTCTTCAAGTGTCCTTCCTTCATCCCACTTTAATGATTTTTTTATTCTTGTTTTACCCTGATCTTTGTTTTTTACAAAAATACCCTAAGCCGTTTCTTGTGGTAAATTAAAAAAGGACAAATAGGTCAAACATAAATCAGTTAAAAAGAAAATCCAACAGAAAAAGAAGTATCTCAATCAGGTGTTCAAGCGAGCGCCTGACGTCCACTCACGAGGTGCTCGCCTAGGCAGCGCTTTTTTGAAATTTTTCGCTTGAGGCTAATAAAGGTGTTGTGTCCTCGCCTTGCCTGGAGTGCCTCTTGACAACACTGCTCTAAAGGCAAAGAAGTTCTCACCTTGACAGGTCAAAATTATGTTTTTTGCCCCTTCATTATCAACTGAAGTGGTGAAGGAGAGGATGGAGTGTTCATGAGGAATAATTATGTCCAGATCTTATCAGTCTATCAAAAAATTAATTATTTATGACAAGTTATCAATATAATATATTTATGACATCTAAAAAGTTTTCTTAATTTTAGATTTTGATATTTTACTGGCCCAAATATCGAATGAAGAATTGCTGCATCATAAACTCCCTGAATATTTGTTTACAGATTACCATTTTCAGAAAATTATTAAGTTTTCCCATTATATGCAATTTTAAAGTGTTATTAACTGCAACTTTTGTTATCATTTTGATTCAGCTACCACAGCAGGAAAATTTGTATGACTGTGGCCTGTTCTTACTCCATTATGTGGAGCTTTTTCTTGAAGAAGCTCCAATTGATTTCAGTCCTTTTAAGATAACAGAGTTTTCAAACTTTGTAAGTGATTTTGTTTTTTTCTAGTTTTGCATCTGTTGAATTATCTTCTCAATTGGGACTTCTTTTATGGTGATTCAAGTACCTGCGTTACTTCATCTCTGAGGCAAGATTTTCTGTTTAGAATACATAAATATTCATTATATTCCTAGTGTTATTAGTGCTAAGCGTTTCCAAGTTAAGGAATCTTGGCTTCACATTGCTATTATCTCTGAAAGCTAATCCCCTATGATTACTGATGATTTTGGCTCCTTCTGTATATGTTCAAATTTGCAATTACAGCATTGTTTTCTGAATACTGGTTTGCTTTTCATAGTAAACTGTTATTTTTTTATTTAGTTTGCAATTGCATTTGTGATTTAACTTCAGCTGCTTTGCTCTTATTATCAAGTTGTGGTAGTCTTTACAACTATATAAACTGCAAGAATTGTTAGAATTTTCTATGAATAAAATTGATAACTTCTATTTTCTCTTGCTTTCTGTTCCCTCTCTCCCTACTTCAATTTTCGTTATGGGATCAGGACTAGAGGGCCTCATCCTGCTATATTGGACCATAAATTGTTATCAGGAATTGAATGCGTGTCCATTATCTTTATATTTGGCAATTGTTTTCTGAATTTTTGAAAAAAATGGCAATTTTCAGATTTTGGGAAGTTACAAATTTTTTAATCTTTAACCAGCTTAGTAGAAATTGGTTTATACCTGGGGAGGCCTCACTGAAAAGGACACACATCCAGAAATTGATCTGTGAAATCATTGAAGATCAGTCTTGTACTCAATCTTCTGATCCAAATGAGCAAGAAACTGGAGTTGAGTTCCTTGAGGAGGTATGCAGTGCAGTATCTGGTCCTGATACTGATATGGAGGTTCAGATTTCACTCACAGCAAAATCTCCAATCAGTGGTGCACAGCGACGAAGACTTGAAGAACTAGGATTGAATTCCACGGATTTGCTCAAACCAGGAACTAGTGCAAGGTTTTTTTCCAATGGAAATTGCTGGCAGACAGGAACACTTCATTGGAGGACTTGCATGTCACCTGTGGAGGTAATAGTTTTATCTTTTCTGATGATACAATAGTTTCCTATGCAAGTTACTGAATTTTTTCACGTTGTCTGGAAACAGGAAGCTGAGGAAACCGGCGAACGAATCTCTGATTCATTGTCAGACACAGAAGATGATCAGCTACCTGCTGGCTTGGCAATGGAATTTCCCTCAACCTCACTTTCTCTCAAAGACCTTAGATCTGTCGGTTCATCTAGGAATAAAAAATACATGCAGCTTGAGGAACCTTATGACGACTCCAGTTCAGAAGCATCAACCAGTAGATCCCCGAAATCATCAGAGATAGGGGTGGTAGGGGTTGATGAAGATCGTTTGCATTCACAGTTTGAGGGATTAGACCATCATAAACACACAGATTGCCATGAACTTTCTTCAAAATCAACCGAGCCTGAGGAATTTGTTGAGGACTTTCGAGAGGGAAACTGCATGCATAATGACCATGTGACTAATGATTCGCCATCATCCTTTCATAACACTGGCAATTGCAATAAACTCGGCACATCAGTTGACGCGATGAACACTGCTGAAAACTTTTTGAGAGGAGTCCAAAAACCTGTTATCGATTTGACATCTGATGAACATACTGCTGAGAGGACAAAGCATACATCTGACGGCATTTGATTTCTCTGAGGAAGCATTCCTGAAGAATCGCATCTCACTGCGAATAGCAGTGTTATATCAGTACATATTCTTTAAGGGCTTGCAAGTAAGGAAATGGACAGAACTTTGAAGGGTCTTGAGGGTTGTAAATATTATAGAAAGTGGTAGAGAAAAGAAGAGAATGGCGGGGAGTGGGCTTTTCTATGGCACATTAACCTTGATTCCACAGAGTTTGGTGCTACGTACAGAAGAGCACATATTTTGAAGCCCTCAAGGGAGGTAAATAGAACAAACCAAGATTATTGAAAGAAAGAGAGTGCTTGTGCAATGGTTGACTTTTCCTGGATGCTGAAAAGGCCCTCGCTATAAGCAATGATCAATGCCATATGGTTTGAACATCATGCATTTCTGCTGCATCAATTTACTTTTTTTTAATGATAACTTGAGTAGATATGAATGGGGAGGTATTGGAAAAAGCCCTTTCCCTTCCTCCCATCTTGAGCTTTCCACCATCAAGCCTTGCTAAGGTAATTAACAGTTAAAGGAAGATCCAATGGCTGTCTTAGAGAAAGCTCCCTGATCTGTGTTCATCTCAGCTTCACATCCTGGCTGGGTTCATCTTCTTTCTGATGAAGCAAAATTTGCACTACCTTGAGGGATGCATCTGCTCATGATCTCACAGAGAGAGTCTTGGGTATGCTCTTGTGTAAATCATGACCTAAGTCTTTTGTCCAAAGTTGACTGTTAATCCTTTTTTTTAAATGTATGTGTTCTGGGCTTAGTCTTTAGCAACATAACAAGAGATAATTAATGGTTTGCTCAAGTTCCCCTCTCTACGTAACATATGTCACACCCGTTGATTTTATTGCTTTTGTAAAATCATAACCTAAGTCTTTTGATCAAAGTTGACTGTTAATTCTTTTTTAAATATATGGCTTTTGGGCTTGGTCTTTAGCAACATAACAAGGGGTAATTAATGGTTTGCTCAAATTCCCCTCTCTACGTAACATGTGTCACACCTTTGACTTTTAATGTAATAGCTTCGTCACCCTTCAAAAGATTGAAAAAACAAAGAGTCTAAACAATGTTTTCTTCGTCAAACAAATACCAATTAGATTTATTTACTATCATTATTATTTCCACCAATAACACCGAGCTACCAAACGCTTAAAATTCTCTCAAATTCTTTTCGAAAGGCAAAAGCAAGCAGAAAGATGGGAGACGAGACGGTGAAAAACGATGCTTTGCAAGTTATTGGAATGTTTCAAGTGCTGCCTAGATTGGTCGTCTTCGATCTAGATTACACTCTCTGGCCTTTCTATTGGTACCTTTCTTTCTTTACAGCCACATGCATGCTAACATAAAGTTATGCCAAAAATTATGTTCTTTTTGTCATGTTTTCTTGTTTAATGTTGTCATTTTCATGTGGGTTTTTCATGCTTTGTTCTGTTCTTGTGTTACTGGGAAACTTTCTTGGTAAAAACTGTAACTTGGTATTATATGTTTGTGTTATTTATTAAGATTGTTAGTATCAGGAAAGACTTTTTAAATTAAAATCTGAATTACTGGAGAGCTGAAATGGACTTACTAGTATGTTGGAAAAATGTTTGTAATTTTTATGGGAATTTGGTTTTTTGTTTTAATGTTTCAGCAGTTGCTCTATTTGGTCTTTAGAACCTTGCATTTTAGTTTAATAAAAAAAAAAATTACTATCTTTGTAGTCCTTGATTATTTAAAGATTAGAATGGTTTCTTTTTATTTTCTCCTTGTGTTGATGTTTTTTTGGTTCTCCATGGTCTAAATTTTGATTCAGTTATGGTTGTTATTCAGCGATTGTCGCTCAAAGCGTGAAATGCCATCCTTGTTTCCCCAAGCTAAAGGCATATTATATGCACTCAAGGAAAAGGGGATTGACATGGCCATTGCTTCTAGATCATCAACCTCAGATATTGCAAAGACATTTATTGACAAGCTAAGTCTCAAGCCAATGTTTGTAGCACAGGTGAGTCTTCAAGAACTAAGAATCTTTTTTTTATCTTTTTAAATCTTTACTGTGCAATGAGTAACAGGGTCAACCAATTGTGTTTTTTACTCAAGAACATGAGTAGTTGGGTCATAGTTTAGTCGAACATAGTCCTAAAAGGGAAGGAGAAAGATGTAGCATCTAACTCACAGGATTTGTAAAGTGTTGGATACTGAATTGTTTCTCGGAATAGCTCATGATGTTGAGGATTAATTTAGTGCCTAGTAACTTGATTTGAGTGAGGAGCCTCTGAGTTTCATCATATCAAATAGGTAAGAAACTCTTAAGTCTATTGTGTTTCTGATGATTCTTTTACACGATCTGTATTTCTGGGTCACTTCTGCGTAGTATAAGTGGCTGGTGCTTGCCTTTGATGAGAAATGAGGAATTAGGAGTTACCCGTTTGTGCCAAAAAGATGGGAATGTTCTCTCATTCTGCTAGCTCGGAGTTCTATTTTCTGCTCCCTGTTGTGTCGGGGAATGTTTTGTTTTCCATGTTGCTTTTGTATGCACTTCATGTTCCCCATATGAAATTATATTCATCTATCATCAAGAGGAACAACTCCTTTGTTTGGCTTACATGGTGAGTGATTTTTTCTGACTTTTCAGGAAATATTTTCCAGTTGGACTCACAAGACAGATCATTTCCAGAGGATTCATACGACGACTGGGATACCCTTTAACTCCATGCTTTTTTTTGATGATGAGGATAGGAACATTCAATCGGTAAAAACAAAATTTTCTTGCTTCCCCTGTCTTCTAATTTTATGAGTTGGATCTTTATATCTTGTAATTTTTTTTTGTAATGAACCGCCAATTTCCCTGTCTTCTAATATTTCTTTGTGAACAGGTTTCAAAAATGGGAGTAACTAGCATTCTGGTTGGTGATGGGGTCAATCTTGGAGCACTAAGACAGGGGCTCACAGAATTTTCTCAAAATGCTAGTAAATCTGAGAAGAACAAGCAGAGGTGGCAGAAATATTCACAAAATCCAAGTTCATCTGAGAAGAAAGATGAAGATTGAACCTTTTGCACATGCGCCAACGGAACTGGAGATTAAGGCAATGAAATTGTTACCAGGCAAGGGTTGAATTTGGGAGGACACATTTTATTCGTATAAATTAAGATCTATTGTTGTATTATTTATAGCAAAAGAACTCCTCGAGAGTGTTTAATTCTGGTACATGCTTCCCACATTAAATCAAGAGCATTGAGATTGTATACATGATTTTGATTCATGATTTATCTCCCATTCTTGTTCTGAAATGGATGCAATTGGAGTTCACGGTTTATTGCTGCTGCTGCCTGATTACCTTAATTCGTGTTCATTTATATCCCATTATTTAATTGTAGCTCACATTTCATTACTCAGCATCACTTGATGCAGCTGCTTCTCTCTGATAGCAAGAGCCATGGAACAGTAACATGAACTCTTGAATCAAAGGATTTAGACTGTTCTCGTTTAATTCCCCAAGGAGAAACATGTCAAGGATTACTGATGCAAAATCCCTATAATTTTGTATTCCATAACTACAATTGACTGTTTGTCTAAATTTTCATCATTTGTCAAAGCAATTGTATGTATAATAATGTTTTAGGGTTACAACAAGGTCTGTCAACTAAACTTGGGTGACTAATTCACAAGTGTAGTTCACCCTGCAGAGCTATAAAGTGGCATTTTATGGTCTGTGACTTGATGATAGTGATCCGAAGAACATGAGCAGCAATTGCTGGCTATGGGCATCAACAATGCTTTCTCTGCCTCTCCGGTAACATGCCGTTTATTCAAAGCAATCACGTGTTCTAAGAGTGCTGCATCACATGGCAATGTGAGAGGTCCATCGCCAGACAAACCAGACTCTTCTTCTGCCAATTTGAGTAGCTTTCTGCGAATTTTGCTGTGTAGTTATTCCTAAGGAGGCAAAAGTCGTTTCTGATCAGCAGAATACACCACAAAATGACCCTTCTCAGCTGGTGCGACAGCTGCTTGTATCTGTTCTCCCAAAGGGTTGTGGCAGAGTGCTTGTTTTTCTCCTAGTAGCAACTAGTTTCTGCCATCTCCTTGCCAATTCGATGATCATCCTGGTGCTGATCATAAAAACAACAACATAAAAAGAAATTAATGAGATAAACAACAATGGGCTGTCCACTCCCCAAAGCAAGTGCCTTTTCACCAATTTATTAGTTTATCCAAGCAGCCAAAAATCAAAGATGCAGATCAAGGAATTGAAGAACATGATGTTACACATGAAGAAGATCTCCAAACATTACAATTACATTTCAAATTATTTCAATTACATTACATTATAACTACATTACAATTACAATTACTGATATACTAAAATAGCTAGGTAAGTCATTGTCATGATCTACATTACTGCAAAAAAAAATTTCTTTCAGTTTTGTTCTCAAGTTTTTTTATCGATTACATCCTTCTTCTATGATTAGATTATTAATCTTTTTTTTAAAAAAAATTATTAAGGAAATAAAAATTTCAATCAAAGTGTAAAACAAGAAGAAACTTCATGACCAATCTTAAATTCATCAGAAAAAAGTACTCTTTAGTCCGCTTATTTTTGTTTTTCTTCTTTATAGGCCCTGTAGTTTTTGAAATTTTGGTTCGGGTCCAAAAATTTATTTTGTTTATTTTCGATTCTTCTATGTGAGAGGGGAGAGAGAGTCATCGGATAACAGAGATAGAGAGAAGAAGTTGTCGTTGACCACATTTCCTATATAAAAAAAAAAGTCTGATCTTGGTCTCAATAGGTTTCATTGAGGTATTTTTAGATCTTCATCTCGTCAGAAAAAGTGAATGAAGGTTGAGAGAATTTTTTTTCAATTTGATTTTGTGCTTTTGGATTAGTTTAAAGATGTTCTAGGTCGGGAAATTGATTTCTTAAGATGCTAAGGGTGTTTTTTTAGTTGTTTTCAATGAAAATAAGCTTAAAAAATAGTGTTTTCAACCAAAAAAAAAACCCTAGTCTAGATTTTTTGACAACCTTTTCGATAACTAGAATCTAAAATAGTAGACGACGTGTTGTCTATTATTTATTTGTTTGTTTCAATGAAGGCCATTTCAATCAAAGTGTAAAACAAGAAGAAATTTCATGACCAATCTTAAATTCATTAGAAAAAAGTACTCTTTAGTCCGCTTATTTTTGTTTTTCTTCTTTATAGGTCCTGTAGTTTTTGAAATTTTAGTTCGGGTCCAAAAATTTATTTTGTTTGTTTTCGGTTCTTCTATGTGAGAGGGGAGAGAGAAAGTCATCGGATAACAGAGAAAGAGAGAAGAAATTGTCGTTGACCACATTTTCTATATAAAAAAAAAAAGTCTGGTCATGGTCTCAATGGGTTTCATTGAGGTATTTTTAGATCTTCATCTCGTCAGAAAAAATGAATGAAGGTTGAGAGAATTTTTTTCGATTTGATTTTATGCTTTTGGATTAGTTTAAAAGTGTTCTAGGTCGGGAAATTGATTTTTTTAAGATGTTAAGGGTGTTTTTTAGTTGTTTTCAATGAAAATAAACTTAAAAAAATATAGTGTTTTCAACCAAAAAAAACCCTAGTCTAGATTTTTTGACAACCTTTTCGATAACTATAATCTAAAATAATAGACGACGCGTTGTTTATTATTTATTTGTTTGTTTCAATGAAGGCCATTATAAATAGAAAAAAAAGGGAAGGCCAAGCACTTAGGTCTGGCTTTCTTTCGGCTTGGCTAGGGATTGGACATCACCTTTTGTGTTTTTTTTGTAATTTTTTACATGCACTAAATTTTTTTTAACATTATATTTCAGTTATTATTCAATTTACTCATAGTTCTCAAATAATATTATAGGCTTTTATCTAACATTTATTTTTCAATTATTATGTGCATGTGGAAAAAAAGTATCATGGTTAAAATGAAATTTATAATTTTTAAAATTTTTAATTACTTTTAATATGATTCAATATAGAATTTCCAGTGTATTATTTTTATAATTTTTAAATACATACCCGTCATAATAATGAAAACATTTTTTTTTAAAGAAATTTGCTCTTATGATTTTGATAATTGCTTTTCAACAGATAAATATTCAGATAAACAAATTGCCAAAAAAAGGTCTTATTAAAAGGATAAAGAGATTTTAATTGAAGAGGTTTTTGCATTTTAGATCATTACGAGAGATGAAAGAAGAAGATTGTTCATCTGCTTCACAGGAGACACTGTGATTACCTGCTAATGACATCCATCAGAAGAGCGTAAAGAATGGTTAAAGGGAAAGTATGACAAGTTCATTTCAGAAGCTGAGAACTTTTTGAGAGGAGTCCAAAAACCTGTTATCGATTTGACATCTGATGAACATACTGCAGAGAGGACAAAGCATACATCTGACGGCATTTGATTTCTCTGAGGAAGCATTCCTGAAGAATCGCATCTCACTGCGAATAGCAGTGTTATATCAGTACATATTCTTTAAGGGCTCGCAAGCAAGGAAATGGACAGAACTTTGAAGGGTCTTGAGGGTTGTAAGTATTATAGAAAGAGGTAGAGAAAAGAAGAGAATGGCGGGGAGTGGGCTTTTCTGTGGCACATTAACCTTGATTCCACAGAGATTGGAGCTACGTACAGAAGAGCACATATTTTGAAGCCCTCAAGGGAGATAAATAGAAAGAGAGCGCTTGTGCAGACTTTCCCTGGATGCTGAAAAGGCCCTCTCTATAAGCAATGATCAATGCCATATGGTTTGAACTTCATGCATTTCTGCTGCATCAATTTACTTTTTTTAATGATAACTTGAGTAGATATGAATGGGGAGGTATTGGAAAAAGCCCTTTCCCTTCCTCCCATCTTGAGCTTTCCACCATCAAGCCTTGCTAAGGTAATTAACAGTTAAAGCAAGATCCAATGGCTGTCTTAGAGAGAGCTCCCTCATCTGTGTTCATGAAGTAAATTTGCACTACCTTGGGGGATGCATCTGCTCATGATCTGATAGAGAGAGTCTTGGGTATACTCTTGTGTAAATTATAATTTGGACCCTTTGATTTTATTAATTTTGGTAAAATCATAACCTAAGTCTTTTGTCCACGTAATATATGTCTCTCCTAAGATACTAGCTTCGTCACCTTTCAAAGGATTGAAAAAACAAAGAGTAAACAATGTTTATAGTTAATGGATCTCTTACATCCAGTATTTAATATTTCTATACGAGAAATGTTGGAAAGTGATTTTTAAAAAATTATTTTTTAAATTTTTTTGTATTTGTTTGTTATTTAAAAAAGTTGGTCAATGAAAAACACTTTCTAGTCAAAGAAAAATTTAACTTGGTTTCTAGAAAAGTGTTTTCCTTTTATCTTGGGCGGAAAACATTTTCCGGAAGTTGTGAAAAATTTAGAAATGTCATATTATTTGCTGATTATATCAAATTTGATTCTCAAACTTTTGATTGCTATATATATTTTGTTTTGAATATTTATTTTTCAATTTCATCCCTTAGAATTTAATTTTTATATTCATTTTGGTCCTCATTTTTATAATTGTTATTTACTTTTCCCTTATCATTTTTTTATTGAAATTTTTTTATCTATTAAATTCAGTTCTCATTCTTTTGATTGTTACTTATTTTATTTGAAATAATATATGAAATGTTAATTATTATTATTTTAATTTCTTCATGTTTTAATTTTTTAAATTTGATTTCTATTATTTTGATTATTATTTATTTTATTTGAGATAATTTATGAAATTATATTTTTTTCAATTTCATTCTCATTCAATCTTTTAATTTGTAAGATTTGTTCCTCATTATTTTAATAAACTTGAAAAAAATTAAACATTAATAAGTTATTTTCCAGCTCATTTTCCATGACATAACCAAACACCGGAAAGTATTTTCCAACTTATTTTTCATTACACTACCAAACATTAAAAAATAATTTACTTTCTTGGAATTCACTTTTCAAAAAAAAAAAATTTCTAGCAAACTCCTTAAATATAATAATGATGAATGTCAAACATCATATTCTCTTTTACTTTTGTTTTTTTATTTGTTATAGTTGTTCCAACATGAGATTTTCTTGTTTTATTTTGTTTTATTAGGATATTTGAACGATAAAGATTGTAACTTTGGTGCATTATTATATTTTTGTTCTTATCTGTTAATGCCAAGATGGGATTTTTAATTTCAACATTGAATTATTTCAGTTTTGAATGACTCAATTAATATGTTAAAATACATTAATTTGTACATGTGAATTCAATTATTTTTTTGGCTGGTTTTTATTTATGTTTTTGAAATTTGAAGAAGTCCCGATATTTTAAGCTGGTTTATTTGGAAATATTATCTATTTTAATATTTTATTTTAAATATAAAATTATAATAAGTTATTTAAATTTATTTATGAATTGAATTGAATTCTTCAAGGATTCATATATATATATAAACCATATGAGCTTCACTAACTACTTAATCATGAAGGAATGATCTGATTGAGAATTTATCAATACAATAAGGACCTGATTGAGAAAGAAAATAGATTGGGTCCTATAAATTATTGGCTTGTTTTGGGCCATAAGGCCCATGACCATAAAAATTCAGAAGCCCACCTGAACCTTGTGTTTTCTTCGTCAAACAAATACCAATTAGATTTATTTACTATCATTATTATTTCCACCAATAACACCGAGCTACCAAACGCTTAAAATTCTCTCAAATTCTTTTCGAAAGGCAAAAGCAAGCAGAAAGATGGGAGACGAGACGGTGAAAAACGATGCTTTGCAAGTTATTGGAATGTTTCAAGTGCTGCCTAGATTGGTCGTCTTCGATCTAGATTACACTCTCTGGCCTTTCTATTGGTACCTTTCTTTCTTTACAGCCACATGCATGCTAACATAAAGTTATGCCAAAAATTATGTTCTTTTTGTCATGTTTTCTTGTTTAATGTTGTTATTTTCATGTGGGTTTTTCATGCTTTGTTCTGTTCTTGTGTTACTGGGAAACTTTCTTGGTAAAAACTGTAACTTGGTATTATATGTGTGTTATTTGTTAAGATTGTTAGTATCAAGAAAGAATTTTTAAATTAAAATTTGAATTACTGGAGAGCTGAAATGGACTTACTAGTATGTTGGAAAAAATGTTTGTAATTTTTATGAGAATTTGGTTTTTTGTTTTAATGTTTCAGCAGTTGCTCTATTTGGTCTTTAGAACCTTGCATTAGTTTAATAAAAAAAAAGTACTATCTTTGTAGTTCTTGATTATTTAAACATTAGAATGGTTTCTTTTTATTTTCTCCTTGTGCCAATGTTTTTTTTGGTTCTCCATGGTCTAAATTTTGATTCAATTATGGTTGTTATTCAGCGAATGTCGCTCCAAGCGTGAAATGCCATCCTTGTTTCCCCAAGCTAAAGGCATATTATATGCACTCAAGGAAAAGGGGATTGACATGGCCATTGCTTCTAGATCACCAACCTCAGATATTGCAAAGACATTTATTGATAAACTAAGTCTCAAGCCAATGTTTGTAGCACAGGTGAGTCTGCAAGAACTAAGAATCTTTTTTTTTCTTTTTAAATCTTTACCGTGCAATGAGTAACAGGGTCAACCAATTGTGTTTTTTACTCAAGAACGACTAACAGGGTCATAGTTTAGTCGAACATAGTCCTAAAAGGGAAGGAGAAAGATGTAGCATCTAACACACAGGGTTTGTAAAGTGTTGGATACTGAATTGTTTCTCGGAATAGCTCATGATGTTGAGGATTAATTTAGTGCCTAGTAACTTGATTTGAGTGATGAGCCTCTGAGTTTCATCATATCAAATAGATAAGAAACTCTTAAGTCTATTGTGTTTCTGATGATTCTTTTACACGATCTGTATTTCTGGGTCACTTCTGCTTAGTATAAGTGGCTGGTGCTTGCCTTTGATGAGAAATGAGGAATTAGGAGTTACCCGTTTGTGCCAAAAAGATTGGAATGTTCTGTCATTCTGCTAGCTCGGAGTTCTATTTTCTGTTCACTGTTGTCTTGGAGAATGTTTTTTTTTTCCATGTTGCTTTTGTATGCACTTCATGTTCCCCATATGAAATTATATTCATCTATCATCAAGAGGAACTACTCCTTTGTTTGGCTTACATGGTGAGTGATTTTTTCTGACTTTTCAGGAAATATTTTCCAGTTGGACTCACAAGACAGATCATTTCCAGAGGATTCATACGAGGACTGGGATACCCTTTAACTCCATGCTTTTTTTTGATGATGAGGATAGGAACATTCAATCGGTAAAAATGAAACTTTCCTGCTTCCCCTGTCTTCTAATTTTATGAGTTGGATCTTTAAATCTTGTATTTTTTTTTGTAATGAACTGCCAATTTCCCTGTATCATCTATTCCGTTTAAAAGAATTTCTTTGTGAACAGGTTTCAAAAATGGGAGTAACTAGCATTCTGGTTGGTGATGGGGTCAATCTTGGAGCACTAAGACAGGGGCTCACAGAATTTTCTCAAAATGCTAGTAAATCTGAGAAGAACAAGCAGAGGTGGCAGAAATATTCACAAAATCCAAATTCATCTGCGAAGAAAGATGAAGATTGAACTTTTGCACATGCGCTAACAGAACTAGAGATTAAGGCAATGAAATTGTTACCAGGCAAGGGTTGAATTTGGGAGGACACATTTTATTCGTATAAATTAAGATCTATTGTTGTATTATTTATACCAAAAGAACTCCTCAAGAGTGTTTAATTCTGGTACATGCTTCCCACATTAAATCAAGAGCATTGAGATTGTATACATGATTTTGATTCATGATTTATCTCCCATTCTTGTTCTGAAATGGATGCAATTGTAGTTCACGGTTTATTGCTGCTGCTGCCTGATTACCTTAATTCGTGTTCATTTATATCTCATCATGTAATTGTAGCTCACATTTCATTACTCAGCATCACGTGATGCAGCTGCTTCTCTCTGATTAGCAAGAACCATGGAACGGTAACATAAACTCTTGAATCAAAGGATTTAGACTGTTCTCTTTTAATTCCCCAAGGAGAAACATGTCAAGGATTACGGATGCAAAATCCCTATAATTTTGTATTCCAGAACTACAATTGACTGTTTGTCTAAATTTTCATCATTTGTCAAAGCAATTGTATGTATGATAATGTTTTGGGGTTACAACAAGGTCTGTCAACTAAACTTGGGTGACTAATTCACAAGTGTAATTTACCCTGCAGAGCTATAAAGTGGCATTTTATGGTCTGTAACTTGTTGATGGTGATCCGAAGAACATGAGCAGCAATTGCTGGCTATGGGCATCAACAATGCTTTCTCTGCCTCTCTGGTAACATGCCGTTTATTCAAAGCAATCACGTGTTCTAAGAGTGCTGCATCACATGGCAATGTGAGAGGTCCATCGCCAGACAAACCAGACTCTTCTTCTGCCAATTTGAGTAGCTTTCTGAGAATTTTGCTGTGTAGTTATTCCTAAGGAAGCAAAAGTCGTTTCTGATCAGCAGAATACACCACAAAATGACCCTTCTCAGCTGGTGCGACAGCTGCTTGTATCTGTTCTCCCAAAGGGTTGTGGCAGAGTGCTTGTTTTTCTCCTAGTAGCAACTAGTTTCTGCCATCTCCTTGCCTATTTGATGATCATCCTGGTACTGATCATAAAAACAACAACATAAAAAGAAATTAATGAGATAAACAACAATGGGCTGTCAACTCCCCAAAGCGAGTGCCTTTTCACCAATCCATTAGTTAATCCAAGCAGCCCAAAATCAAAGATGCAGAACAAGGAATTGAAGAACATGATGTTACACATGAAGAAGATCTCCAAACATTACATTTACATTACATTATATAACTACATTACAATTACAATTACAGATATACTAAAATAGTTAGGTAAGTCATTGTCATGATCTACAATACTACAAACCTTTTTTTCTTCCAATTTTGTTCTCAAGTTTTTTTTTTTTCAATTGCAGTTTTCTATTACTAGATTGTTGACCTTTTTTAAAAAAAAAAATTGTTAAGAAAATAAAAATTTCAATCAAAGAGGATTAAAGTGTAAAACAAGGAGAAACCTCATAATCTCACATTCGTGCGAAAAAAAAATACTATTTAGTCCACCTATTTTTCTTTTTCTTTTTTTACTGTCCCTATAATTTTTGAAATTTTAGTTTTGGTCTAAAAATTTATTTTGTTTATTTTTCAATCCTTCAGTATAGAAAAGAAGATAGAAGGTCATCGAATAACAACAAAAGAGAGAAGGAGTTATTATTAACCATATTTCTTGAAAAAAAAAGCTTGATCTTAGTGTTAACGGGTTCTATTAAGATATTTTTAAACCTTCATCTCATCATAAAAAGTGAATTGAGGTTGAGACTATTTTTTCGGTTTGTTTGTGTTTTTTGATTGATTTAAAGGTGTTTTAGGTCAGGAAATTGATTTATTAAGATGATAAGGGTATTTTTTTTTATTTGTTTTTCGATGAAAATAGGTTTAAAAAATATTGTTTTCAACCCAAAAAACCCTAGTCTAGATTTTTTGACAATCTCTCTAATGATTAAAATCTTAAATAATAGACGACGCGTCATATATTATTTAATTATTTTTAAATGAACACCGTTATAAATAGAAAAAAAAAAAAGGAAGGCCAAGCACTTAGGTCTGACCATTTTTTGGCTGGCAGCTACTTAGGATTGGGTTTTTTTTTTGTAATTTTTTTAAACATACTAAATGTTTTTTAACGTTATATTTCAGTTATTATTCAATTTACTCATGGTTCTCAAATAATATTATAAGCTTTTATGAGAATTTTAAATTTTATTTTTCAATTATTATGTGCATGATGTGACAAGTCTCGTGAATATTCAATTAAAATAAAATTTATGTTTTTTGTAAAAATTTAATCAATTTTTTTATATGATTTAATATAGAATTTCCAGTGTATTATTTTCATAATTTTTAAATGCATACCCTTCATAATAATGAAAACATTTAAAAAAAAAAATTGCTCTTATGATTTTGATAATTCTTTTTCAACAGATAAATATTATTCAGATAAACAAATTGCCAAAAAAGGTCTTATTAATAGGATAAAGAAGAAGAATTGGTGCTTGTAAATTGAGCTCCTTTAAGTCGTAAAAAATCCGATATAGTACAGCTCCTGGTCAGCTACTTATTGTTCATCTGCTTCACAGGAGACACTGTGATTACCTGCTAATGTCATTCATCAGATGTGCGTAAAGAATGGTTAAAGGGAAAGTATGACAAGGCCATCGCTGACAAGTTCATTTCAGAAGCTGAACTAAAACTACATTAATGTTGAACTTTGGAGTAACTTTACAACTCTGATTCTATTGTTTAGAAGCTGCAAATTGGTATTTGGTGACTTGGAACTTCATGATGGGGATCCAAAGACAATGAGCAGTGACTCCTGGCTATGGACATCAACAGTGCTTTCTCTACATCTGCAGAAATATGGTTTTCTATCAAAGAAACTACATATTTCATAAGATCTGAATCACATGGAAATATTAGAGGCCCATCGCTAGGTGATCCAAGTTCTTCTTCTGCAATTTCGAGTAGCTCTCTGACAATATTATTGTGAAGATATTCTAAAGGAAGCGAAAACCGCTTCTGATCGGTGGAGTAAACTACAAAGTGGCCTTTCTGAGTTGTTGACGACGTGCTGCAACTGCTTGTATGAGTTCTCTCAATGGGTTGTGGCAGTGTGATCCTTTTTCTCCTGATAGCAGCCAGCTTCTGCCACTTCCTTGCCAATTTGATGAGCTTCTTGGCACTAATCATCTTGTCTTGTTTCACTCTAATCTAAAGGGAAGATCTTAAGCAAGAACTAGAGGTGCGCTTCAGGCTTTAGAATACTGAACGATGATCTTGTGATGGTAGAGGCAAAGCAGGCGACTTGCTTATATACGCTCACGATCCCAGACTCGATCCCTTTCCATGGAAACAAAACCATGTGATAGGTGGGTGTGAGGGTTTATTTATGAGGAGGGCATGTTTTCTTATGTTTGATAGAAAAACCATTAAGGTGGAGCAGAGGGTGTCACATTTATTATCTCTCTGCCATGTTGTTGGACAGCAAAATACTTCAGAAGAATGCCGACTCATTACTGTAGATAGCGACAGACAGGGAGAACCACAAAAATGAAAAATTAGCCCTTGAAGACATGATCACATGGAGTTTCATGGGTCGTTCGCTCGGTAATCAATTCAGATTGTTTCATCTTACACCCTGATGGCTTGATTGTCATTTGCCAGGCATACGAAAACATGCCGGCCTCCCAGATTGCCTCTGATATCCTCCCATCACATGGTTTTGCTTCCCTCCCTTAGGAAGAGACTCTCCACTGATTTTTTGTATATATACTCAACTCACCAGCTTTGCCTTCTACTCATCTCAAACTCAGCACTTAGTAATCTAAATCTATTCTTTTCTCTAAGATATTTCCCCTGATTTGTACACCATTAACAAGATGAGTAATATTTTAGAAGAAAAGGAAAAAAATAATAGGAAAGGAAAACAATGCCCTTGGAGGAGCAAGCATTAGGTATAAATGAGTGAGAGATATTTTTGTAATTGCATAAAAATTGATAAATATAAATAGAAAAAGAGAAGAAGAAGAAGAAGAAAAGATAAAAAATTAAAAAAGAGAAAATTGAAAGAGAAAAGGAAGAAGAAGAAGAGTAGAGAAGGAAAGATAAAGGAAGGAGAAGAGAGAAAAAATAGGTTTTTAAGGTAAGATTTATAATTTAATATGTATAATTATCACGACCCAATCCTCAAACCAATGACTGGCACATAGGCAAAGTTCCCCTCTAGGTTTCCTTACTTATGCGAACCCATACAAACATACAAACTTTTACCATTTAAACAAAAAAAATTAAAAGAGAGAAAACTGAAAGAGAGAAAGAAGAAGAAGAAGAAGAAGAAGAGAAGAGAGGGAAAGATAAAGGAAGGAGAAGAGAGTTAGAAAAAATAGGTTTTTAAGATAATATTTATAATTTAATATGTATAATTGTCATGACCCGATTCCCGGATCAATGACTGACACATAGACAAAGTCCCCTTCCAGGCTTCGTTATCTATGCGAACCCAGACAAACATATAAACTTTTACCATTTAAAGTTGATTGTCTTAATACAATTTCAGAAATTATTGGAGCACTGGCTAGCCATAATGGAAAAGTATTAATTACAACCAAAAGAGTAGGTTCTGAAAGTCCAACAAAAATAACCTATTAACAAGGCTATAAACTTGAAAAAAAAAATAACGAGAAGGTAAGTTTAACAACTCAATAAGTAGATAATATTTAATATACTCATACAAGGTAATATGACAAATAGAAACATATACAATTTTGTCTTTAAGTTCTTACAAGAATGTTTCACAAACAGGCCATAACAAGAAATATCATAAGGTAAGGCTCGTCAGAAAATCAAAATGCAGTGAGTATGAAGCTTCAGATTGTGGGATGATTAGTTTGTATAGGTTGGTGACCCCCTTACCAACTAGAGATCAAATATGATGTGCACAAAAACTAACATTCTCTTTTAGCATATGTATTCTGACTGACATACCAAGTGGTCATATCATAATCAAACAAATAAATCATATCTCAAGACTCAATTCATGACATCAATCAAATTAGGATTTATCAAATCAGACGTACATATATCTCATGTCCAGAATTCGGATTCAACAAATGATCATGTTTTATCATAACAAAGAATAGTAATCAATATATATTATCATGAAGCATGATCAATTTCATACTAACAATTCAAATATTTATATTATTTCTTATGCATATAAAATATTATCCACTCACCTGATTCAAAATCAAAACAAACACAGAAATAGGTATCGAAAAAAATCATACATTATCCAACAGATAAAATATCAGAAATATCTGAATACAAAAGATGACATGTTCAAAACAAAATTGAAAGGAATGTAAAGTAAATTTAATAGACTTAACTTACGGTCTAACTTATAACCCTATATGTTTAGGAATCAAATTGTTTTTTTTTCAAAAACACAAAAATCAAATGTTTTCTCACAATTCTAACTCAAAACAAAACAAATCATAAAAATTGATAATAATTCACCAAAAAAAACCCTCAAATATTCTTCAAAATTCATCTAAAAAACTAAAACTACAGCTAGGAACCAATCTAGAATTTTCTCAAATTTCTAAGGGTCAAATTGTAATTTTGCTAGATTTAGAAGACCAAACTGAAAATGTCTTGAATCCATAACGATATTGAAAATTTTACCCATAATTAATCCTCAATTCTATCTAGAATCTTAAATTTTGCTCAAGGGACCAATTTGCATTTTTTCCAAAGTTTAGGGATTGAATTGTAATTTTCACAAATGAGAGACCAAACTGAAATTTTATCATCTTCAATCTCAAGATACTTTTTTCCAGTATTTCCAGCAAGTTGTTTTCACAATTTATTACATCCAATACATTAATTAAACCAATAAATCTCAAAATCATTATTCCTAACAAAATCATCTAAAAACCAATCAATTAAACCAGTACCCATAACATTTCAATCAACTCATCAATCTAACCCAAAACATAAACTTCGAAACCCTAAATTTTCTCAAATTTGAAATCTTAATTAATACCAACAATTATACATATCAAAACATAAATCTTACTGTATAAACTTATTTTCTCAAATTATTTTCCCTTTCCTCTTCTTCTTTCTCACTCTCGGTTTTCTCTCTTTAAATTTGATTCTTCTCTTTCTTTTATTCTCTTTCTATTTATATTTACCAACTTGTTGCTCAATTACTAAAATGTTCTTCATCAATCTGTACCTCAAATCTAATTCTCCAAGGGCATTGTTAATGCCATTTCCCATCAATTCTTTCTTTTCATTTTAAAATATTACAATCTCCCCACCTTATAATAGTTTCATCCTCAAAAGTTGACATAAATAATTAAACACTTACCAAAACTATAAAAAAGGATAAGGATTCTCCTCACGCATGTTATCCTCAAGCTCCTCCCACATCTCTTCCTCAAGTGAATGACATTTCCATTTCACTTTCACTGAAGCTATTCCCTTTGATCTAAGATTCCTCACTTGTTGCCTATATCTTCCAGTTGCACCTCATAAGTCATATAATCTCTCAATTCAATTGGTTAAACTTCTAATGCATAAGATGGATCCGACATATACTTCTATAGCATCAAAACATGAAATACTGTATGATTAGCTAAAAAGTTTGGAGGTAGTGCTAACCTATAAGCAATTGCCCGAACTCTCTCCAGAATCTCATACAGTCCAATAAATTATGGAATTAACTTGTCTTTCTTCCCAAACATGAATACTCCTTCGGTCGGTAATACCTTTAGAAACACACAATCACCTGCTAAAAACTCTAATTCATGCCTCTTCATATCCGCATAACTCTTCTATCTACTCTAAGTTGTCTAATTTTTTTTTTCTAATCACCTTTATCTTTTATGAGTTAATCTGAATTAACTCTGATCCCACTAGCCTTTTTCTCACCAACCTTAAACCAATAAATTGACAATCTACACTTTCAACCATACAAAGCCTCATAAAACGCCATCTCAATGCTAGCCTGATAATTGTTATTGTAAGCAAATACCACTAATGGTAGAAATCTACTCCAACCAATTTCAAAATCCATAACACATGTTCTAAGCATATCCTCTAAGTTCTGAATAGTCTTCTCAGACTGACCAACTGTTTGAGGGTGAAAAGTTGTGCTCAACTACACTATAGTATCCCATATCTTTTTGGAATTTCACCCAAACCTGTAATGTAAATTATGGACCTCTATCCGAAACTATTGAGATTGGTACTCCATCCAATTGCACAATCTCGCTAATAAATAATTTTGCCAACATTACATATGTACAAGTAATGTTGACTAGTAGACAATTGGTTGATTTTGTCAACCTGTCAACAATTTCCTATATCGAATCGCAACCCTTCTAACTTCTAGGCAACCATGTCACGAAATCCATTGTGATTTTTTTCCACTTCCATTCTGGAATCAACAATGGTTACAGCAATCCAGGAGGTTTCTAGTGCTCACCCTTTACCCTCTGACAAGTCAACCATCTAGAAACAAAGTCAATTACATCAGCCTTCATCCTACTCAATCAATAACATACCTTAAGATTTTGATATATATTGGTGGAACCTGGATGCATTGTGTAAACTGTCTTATGTGCCTCTGTCATCAATTCTCACCTCAAATCATCCACATCGGGTACACAAAGCCTATTTCCATACCTTAGCATATTATCTTTATCAATAACAAAACCTGTAACTTTTCCTTGCTCAACCTTATCTTTAATCCTGAGTAGTGAATCTTCTCTCTTATGAGTTATTTTTATTTTGTCAAACAAGTCTGACTTAACCTAAGAGTGAGCAATCATTGCTCTAGCTTTATTAAGGTCAAATCTAACTCCTTCATCCACTAATTCGTGCAACTCCATAATCAGAGGTCTTCATATCTCTCGAATATAAGTTAAGCTCTCAAATGATTTCCTACTCAAAACATTAACACAATATTTGTCCTGTTTGGGTGGTACTGTATGGTACAATTATAAACCTTCAATAGCTTCATCAATCACATCTGCCTCATATTTAGATCCCTTTACTGAAAGATATATTTCAAACTCTTATAATTTATGAAGATCTCACAAATCTCGCTATACATGTAGAGCCTTCAAATCTTCAAAGCAAAAATTATAGTCGTCATCTCTAAATCATATACAAGGTATTTTTGTTCATGCTTTTTTAGTTTTCGTGAAGCATAGGCAATAACCATGTCATGCTGCATCAAAACACATCATATCCTCATTCTCGAGACATAATAATACACTATATAACCGTCATAACTAGATAATACTTTTAGCATAGGTGATGTAGTCAATCTTTGCTACAACTCCAAGAAACTATTCTCACGAGCTTTAAACCACTTAAACGTAATATTTTTTTATATTAACTTAGTCAATGGTGCAGAAATTTGAGAAAAGTTCTCCACAAACCTTCGATAATAACTGGCTAAACCCAAGAAACTTCTAATCTCTATCTAAACATCCTTATAACCCATGAGCCTTGATAGTCATTTTGTCTCCTAGACGGACCTATATTCGATCGCTACTGTTGAAAAGACTAACCCTTTTCTCTAGGCCTCTTAAACTGGCTTGCAGCCATGTCCTCTAATTCTCATGCCTCAATCAACCTAGTGCTATCAACTGCCAAGAAATACGATGAAAACACCTGAGACACCATCATCATAAACATCAAGAATTTGAGTACTTGAATGAACCTTTTCACACTCCACTCCTTTGTCGGTAAAAAATGCTCAACATACCTTGATAGCTGAGTAAACTTCAAATCATACTCATCTATTGTCACTCTCCTTTATGATTGCCTCTCAAACTTATAGAGCATCCCTAACACTCCGAGGAAGAAATTTATCCAAGAACATGGTGTTAAACTCCTTTCATGTCCATTGAGCCTCTGCTGGCCTCGTTCTCTTTCTAGACTTGAACTAAAAGATGGCCACATCTCCCTCCAACCTGAACAATGTCAAACTTACAGCTTGATGGTCTATACACCCTAAAGCTTCACACCACCGTTGTATATCATTTAGGAACCTCTGAAAATCCTTTGACATGTCCATCCTAGTAAAGGTAAGAGGTGTCAACTTCATGAAATTATTCAATGACACATTGAGTCTGTGAACAGTATGGGATAACAATGGTATGTCTTTATCCCTCTTCTAATCTCTTTCCATACTAAACTCTATCTAGGTCCACATAGACCGGCTAAGTTGTTGGAATTCTATAACAGACTCAAGGTTTGTTACCCTTACACCTGTTTCACCAACCATATTATTCTCTTCTAACTCCTGAGGCTCCTCTTCTGTTGGTGGAGGTGCCTCCTCAATATGTCGAGGTGCGGGTACATTGCACCTCCTTGTCTGCCTTACAATCCTCAACTGCACAATAAAGACGTTGTCCTAATCGTCACCTACTCTACTAGTACTAGCTATTTGTTTATTTCTTGACATTTCCTTTAAGAAGTAAGAGCACTTAAGTTATGCTAGAATAATATGATGATAATTATCATAGAATTATAAAAAAAAACATATCTATCACAAAACTCAAAGAATCGAAGAAGACATGCTTGATGAATTCAGAATCTCAAAGACAACGGACAAGACGATACGAATCCTAATGCTTTATATGTTACGAAATTAATTATACTATTATTTCTTTAACCTAAGGCTCTAATACCAAGTTTGTCATAACTTGATCCCCAATACATCAATTAAACCAATTAATCTCAGAATCATTATTCCTAACAAAATCATCTAAAAACCAACCAATTAAACCATTACTCATAAAAATCAATCCATAACATTTCGATCAACTCATCAATCTAACCCAAAACATAAACTTCAAAACCCTAAATCTTAACATATTTGAAATCTTAATTAATACCAACAATTATACATAATAAAGCATAAACCTTACCTTATAAATTTATTTTCTCAAATTCTCTTCCCCTTCTTCTTCTTCTTCTTCATCTTCCATCTCACTCTTGGTTTTTCCTCTTCAAACCTGATTCTTTTTCTATTTATATTTACCCAACTCTTTGTTTCATTACTAAAATGTTCTCCAACCATTTATACCTCAAATCTAATTCTCCAATGGCATTGTTGTCATTTCCCATCAATTCTTTACTTTCATTTCAAAATATTACAATAATTGTTGTTATTAATTTACAAGTAAACATGGTTAGTATTCAAAATTTTAAGGATTATATATCCTACCAAAACAAGTGCAACCATCACAAAATTAATCCATAATCATAATTCAATCATCTTAGCCTTAAAAATAAACATCCTTATCATTAAGATGAGTCATATGGTAACTTAAATTAATTATATTAGTAACACTTAAACTAACTAAATAATAATAATAATAATAATAATAATAATAATAATAATAATAATAATAAAACCATTGAGTTCAAATGTTTCACTTACATTAATCGATTACTGTTTCTTGCTACGTACGATTATTTTGTTATGAAAACATCAAGTATATTGGCCTTGAATT
>Ga0325401_1000888_pt1 | contig 23736 bp, 10 predicted proteins | sample PopdelMetagenome_FD_205666 | JGI IMG/M metagenome (GOLD analysis project Ga0325401, IMG submission 205666) | Populus deltoides microbial communities from Bellville, Georgia, United States - Xylem-PdKOR-R2 | ecosystem: Host-associated > Plants > Phyllosphere > Stem > Wood/Secondary xylem | place... | reverse complement strand
CTTGGTATTGAAGCACTAAGAAATCAAGATGGCTTGCACCTGCGCCAAGCTAAATACATCACTGATCTACTGGACAGCACAGGTATGATTGGTGCAAAACCTTTAAATTGTCCATCTTCTTCTGGTACAAAGTTGTCGTCTGCTACTGGTGACATATTACATGATCCAACTGCATATCGAAGAATTGTGGGTGCTCTTCAATATTGCACCATCACCAGACCAGACATAGCCTATTCAGTAAACCAGTTATGCCAATTTATGCACTGTCCTCGTGATATACATTGGAAAGCTGTGAAACGTGTACTCAGATATCTAAAAGGCACTATAGATATTGGTCTTTATTATGTTCCAGGAGACATCACGTTGAATGCCTATTGTGATTCAGATTGGGCAGGAAATCCAGATGACAGACGCAGCACAACTGGCTATGGGGTATTTCTAGGCCACAATCTCATTTCCTACAGTAGTAAAAAGCAAGGGGTTGTCTCTAGATCAAGTACTGAGGCTGAGTACAGGAGCATGGCTCATACAACTGCTGAGTTGTATTGGCTTCGTATGGTTTTACAAGATTTGAAAATCACGTTGCCTACAGCTCCAAGTTTATGGTGTGACAACATAGGTGCTATTGCCTTGGCTTCTAATCCTGTTTTTCATGCACGAACAAAACACATAGAGATTGACTATCATTTCATTCGGGAGAAGGTGGTTAATCGTGATATCCATGTTAAACACATTTCAACACAAGAACAGATTGCGGATGTTTTTACGAAAGGTCACTCTGCCACTCGGTTTTCCTTTCTCAGAAGCAACCTGTCTGTGCGTCTCCTCCCCAACAATTTGAGGGGGGGGTGTTAGAGTATTAACAGTTGCCAACAAATCAGGAGAAGATCTCATAACTCCCAACAAATCAGAAGAGGATTCCAAAGATTCTGCATCAACTACCAGCCTGCATAATCGCTAGTCTAGCTAGCTTGAAATTCAAATAGCTTGTAATCTCCAGTTTATTCTCCTTCAGTTACTCAATTATTTGTTTGTTATATGTGTAAATCAATCTATATATATACGAGTAAATAGAAAGAAGAGTAATCAAGTCATTCTTTTAAAAGGTGTATCTGCAGAATTCTATTTACTCTGTTTTCTTTTGTTTAATCTTTCATCTTGCACTGAAGGTAACCAGCTGTTGGTCTAGTTTTTCTATTCCATTTTATCATTTTTTTTAAATTATTATTGCTAGCAGTTATGCGCTGAATTTGAAGTTCACTTGTGGATTGGTATACACAAAGTGAAAAGCATAACGATTGTGCCAAATGTTTGGCAGATTAGTAGACGAAGACTTGCAATTACAAATTGGGAAAAGGGTGGTCTTATTGGAAGCGGTTCATTCGGATCAGTATACAAAGGATCTAATGAAAAGGGATCATTTTTTGCTGTGAAGGAAGTTTCGCTTAGTGATAAAAAGAGTCTAGGCCCTCTTCGGAACGAGATTTCTATATTGACAGGTTTGGATCACGAAAACATAATTCAGTATTATGGAACAGACGAGGATAGAGAAAAGCTTTATATGTTTCTAGAGCTTGTAAGTCATGGCACCCTTGAACAAGCATATAAGAATTGCCCTTTCAAGGAATCCCAAGTTTCTCATTATACTCGACAGATATTGCAAGGTCTGAAGTATCTTCATGGTTGTAATGTGATTCATAGAGATCTTAAATGTGCAAACATACTGGTGACCGAATTTGGAAACATAAAACTTGCTGATTTTGGTCTGTCTAAATTTATGGAAGATGGTCAGTCTTTGAAGCCTGGCCTGGGAAGTTCATTATGGATGGCTCCGGAAGTTGTTAATCCTAAAAGTGGCGGGTATGATTTTCGAGCTGATACATGGAGCCTTGGATGCGCTGTGGTGGAAATGTCGACCGGAAAGTATCCACAGTATAATGCCAGGGATGCCTTGGCCTTAGCACTTGCCATTAGAAAGGGCACAGGACCTTATATTCCTAATTCACTCTCACATCATTTGGAAGACTTCATCAAAAAATGCCTGCAGCCCGATCCAAATAAGCGTCCAACTGCTGCCGAGCTTTTAGCTTATCCTTTCGTGAATGAATCATCTTGCACGCAACCTGATCTTCGCGAATTGCTTAATTTATGGTGAGAGGTGAACCTCCCAACACTTTTTTTTTTCTTTTCAAATCTTATTGTATTATGGACTTGGATTCTATATCTGTGAGTTCAGCCTTTTAGTTTCGATGAATCTGTACTCTTTGCTGATGAACATTCCCAGCTGTACTCAATGATGTTGGCTGGCTAGCTAGCCGAGGACATTTCATATTCTGGTCTTGTTTTTGAATCCTTATCTTCTGTTTATTCTCCTAGATGTACTAATCAGGATGCTCGTACTTTAAGCAAACTGGCTATTAGCTCAGATCAGCAGCAAATCTGGATTGAGGATTGACCTCAGTCTATCCATCATCTTCTTATCTCTGATGCAAACCATGTTTCTCATGAATAATATTTCTTCAGAGCTTGCAAGATCAGAAAAGAAACATTAAGCACTACTACAATGGAGAGTACCCGTTCCAGCAGCTGCGAGCAGATTGCTACAATGGGATGAATCCTATCCCTCCCTATGGCGTTATTCATATAATTGATTTCTTGGAATGAACAGGCTTCTTACAATGCTAGTGACAGATGGAGGGACCATGCATGGCCATTAATTAAAAGTAGAAAGTCTTGAGTGACCAAAATTGAAGTAGAAGGACTAATGTGACTAATTTCCAAAACTTGAGGGACCTCGGACTTGTGTTACAGCCTAGAAAAGGGTTGACATGGGGAATGTAATGTGTGTAGCAGAGTTTTTAAACCCGATCCAGTGGTCGACCCGGTCCAAGATTCAGGTCCCGGTTTGGATTGGGTCACCAGATCAACCCTAATTTTTTTATAAATAAAAAGAATATAATTTTAGTTTAAAAAAATAAATAATCAATGAGTTGCAACTGGGTTTTTGACCGGATCTTGCCAGTTTAACCAGATCTTGCCAGTTTAACCAGATCACCGAGTCAGTCAGGTCACCAAAGTTTTTACCTTCTCTTATTTTTTTTAAACCCTGCCTAGTTCTAGCCTTGAGTTGACCCGCTAGGCCAGACTGAGTTTTACAATCGTGCTGTGTAGGTGTTAATATAACAAAATAAACTAAAAGGAAAGGGTGACGTCCACGGTGTTTTCATTGTAGCGATAGATTTAAAGTGTGTTTGAGAGTGTGATTGCAGTTTCTTTTCAAAGTGTTTTTCACTCGGAAATACATTAAAATAATATTTTTAAAAAAAAAAATTATTTTTGATATTAGCACATCAAAATATCTGAAAATATAAAAAAATATTAATTAAAAAAATATAAAAAATTAATTTTTTTAAAAATACAAAAACATATAGGTTATTGATGGCACTGTGATTCAGGTTTGTAATAATATAATTGTGTTTTGCATCTCAATTAGAAAATAACAAGGAAAAGGAACCCAGCCATAGCCAAGCCAAAACGCAAGGAGAACGGCAGCTTTAATTGCTGGTGCATCAGTAGGCTCTCCCAGATCCAAAAAGACAGCCAAGAGGCGCAAACACTCCCTGTAAGCCAGCAACCCAAAACACAGCCAGTGCAAGAAAACAGGCGCGCCACTATAAGATCTGTTAATTGGCCTTGTTTTCGGGGGTGAGAGGGCTTTTTTTTATTATTTTTTAATAGTGAAAATACTAAAATACCTTTTAAGTTAAGTGATATATGCATGATATCTAGGCTCGTTTGTTTCACGGAAAGTAATTTTTTGAAAATCATTTTTTAAAGTTTCCTATGTTTATTTGTCATTAAAAAAGTTGGTCAACGAAAAACACTTTCCAGTTAAAGAAAAATATGATTTTGTTTACAGGAAAGTGTTTTCCTTTTATTTTGGACGGAAAGCACTTTCCTGAAATTGTGAAAAATTTAGAAATATCATGTTATTTGCTGATTGTATTAAATTTGATTTTCAAACTTTTGATTGCTATATATTTTGTTTCGAGTCTTTTTTTTCAATCTCATTCCTTAGAATTTGATTTTTATATCAACTTTGGTTCTTATTTTTATGATTATTATTTGCTTTTCTCTTATTATTTTCTAAATTGAAATTTTTTATCTATCAGATTTGATCCTCATTTTTTTTTATTGTTGTTGTAACCCATTTTTGGATCCCCGCACAAAAAAAAATACAAAAAAAATCAAAAAAATATAATCGAAAGAAATTCAAAAAATAATAGCAGTGAGAATAGGATGCCGGAGTGCCCAAAAAATGATCAGAATTTGGTTGAGGAGGTTCAAAAATACAAAGATTGAAATTTGATAGTATATATTTTGACTGATGAGAGCCATGTTGACAAAGAAAAATCAAGTTGAGGAAGAAAAGTCCAAAATCAAATGTTTATGGACTCAGTTAAATTTTATTGAAGGTTTAATTGAATTTATGAAGGGTTTGATTACAAGAAAAATTGATTTTTGAAGTCAATTTGCTCTTTAATTGGAAGAAATTAAAATTCTGTGGTCAAATTATAATTTTTTACAGTGGATTTGGTCAAATCAGGGGCTTAATTGCATAAATATTGAAGTTTGATGACCAATTAAGGACTTAATTGAAGAAATATGAAACCAATGACCAAAATGAAAAGGGCATGTAAATAGAGGGGCTGTAATTGATCGAATTAGGGGCCAAATTGAAGAAATTAGAAGTTTGTTGATCAATTAATGGTCAAATTGCATAAATCAGAAACCAAGAACTAAAGTAAAAAAGGCGACCAACTTTAGGGCCGACGATTGAATTGGGCAGGGATGCAACTGAATTAATTTTTAAAATCAAAATTGCAATTTAGAACTTGATTGAACACATCACAAATTGTGGACTGATTTGAACTTTGGCACATTTTTTGCGCGATTTCCTTTTAAATGAAACAACTTGTTTTGTCCAAAACAGCGTCGTTTCATCCACTGTTAAAAAAAAGAAGGGGAAAAGCCCAAAACGGTTTTGTTTTGAACGGCACTATAAGTCTTCTTCTTCCCCTAAATGCGCAGAGGCGGGGGAAGAAGAAGTTTTTCTCCCCTGCATTTTCCCGCTCACTCTCTCTCCCAAAACCTAAAAAAAAATACCGACAAAGCCCCCCCACTTGCCTAAACTCTGAACTGTGGCCTCCTACAGATGAAAAAACAGAGGGGACAAGTCCCTCAGGCGGCCATGAGGCAACTGCCCAGTGGCTGCTCTGGCCACCCTACCCGTGTGCCATGACTAGACATGGATAGTAGCCCTCTCTTCCCCTGTTTTTTACCTATAAATACGGGGGGTGGGGAAGAGCAGACCAAAAAAAAAGGGAGAACTAGAGGGAAAAAAAAAAAGAGAGAACAAAAACAGAGAGAGAGGAGAGAACTAAAAACAAGGGAGAAAAAAGAAAAAGAAAAGAAAAGAGGAGAGCAGACCAGAAGGAAGGGGGAAGAGAAGAAAAAAAGACAAAGGGGTGAAGAGAAGGAAAACAAAGAGAGAGAGAGAAAAACAAGGTAGGGAAAAAAGAAAAAAAACATAGGAATAGAGAGAAAGAAGAGAGGAGAAGAATAGAGATAGATATGAAAGAACCAAAAGAGGGAAAACAACAAAAAGAGAAGGATAAGACGCAGGGACTGATGTCTTTGCACAGGAAAATAAGAAGCATTGCGCGACCGCCACCGGGCTTCCCAGCCTTCGCCACCGCAAACGACAGCGAACACACTCCTTCACTCTAGGTAATCTTCTCTCCTTCTCTGATCTATCTTCCCAGCGTGTTTCATTTGCATGCAGAACGTGAGCAATTCACGTTCTGCAGCAAATGAAAATATAATTAGCCGGTTATTGTGCTGCGCACAGTAACCACCTAATTATAATTAACTAGTCACTGTGCACAACATAGTAACTAGCTATCTTCGTGGGCTGGACTTTAGTAGCCTAGTCCACACGGTTGGGCTCCCCTATAGAAAGCAGTTTTTTTTTGGGCCTTTTCTGGCCCAGTTTTATTTAGGGTTAATCCCGGCCTAGTTTCTTTTTGGGCCAGGTCCTACCCTTTCCATAAAAAAATATTTTTCAAAAACGTTAGTGATTTTTCTCGTGTATTTTTCTATCAATTTTGCTTAATATTTGTTTGTATTTTTATACCGTAAAGATACAAATCCAATATTAAAATACCTGGTTTTCTTAAAAAAATAAAAAATATTTTTGTTCCATGCTTACAGCTAAGTCTCTCAAAGCTAAAAAAATCATATTGTATTTTCAAACAACAAAAAAAACTCAAAAATAGGTTTTAGCATGCATGTTGGCTTTAATAACCAGTTTATTAAAGTCACGAGAACGTGACCAATATTTCAAAAAATCTAAAAAATTATTTTTCTTTTAATATTTGGGATTACGAACTTACACATAAGACGTACTTCTAATATTAAAATCAGTTTCTTTAGTTGACATAGAATATCAGACAATCAAACAATGCAGCTTACCTTAGGTAAGATGTATTTGGGGTGCTAATATCTTCCTTTTACACAATCAGTCTCCGTGCCCGATCTCTGAGACCAATTAGGGTTCTTAGTGACCAAATACTAGGTAGTGACTCTCATTTTATTTTTCACTGATAAAAGACAAGAATTCCTTGTCTGACCATATTTGCCAGATATAGATAGAATACAAATACCCCGGGGTGAACGATCGTCGCACACGTGCGACAATTGTTATTTATTTTATTTGAAATAATTTATGAAATTATATCTTTTTTAATTTAATCATCTTTCAACTTTTTTATCTGTTAGATTTGATCTCTATTATTTTGATTGTTATTTGTTTTATTTGAGATAATTTATGAAATTAGATTTTTTTTCAATTTTATTCCCATTCAACTTTTAATTTGTAAGATTTATTCCTTATTATTTTAATAAACTTGAAAAAAAATATTAACAATTTATTTTCCAACTCATTTTTCATGACATAGCCAAACACTGAAAAGTGTTTTCCAATTTATTTTCCATGGTGCTACGAAACATTAAAAAATAATTCACTTTCAGAAATCTATTTTTTAAAAAAACTACTTTTAAAAATAAAACTACTTTCAAGAATTTAATTGTTATAAAAGGGCTGATGTCATGTGTGGAGGTGTGTTTATTGTAGCTGTCATTGTAAACTGTAATAATGCAATTAGCCTTGCTCTTGGGGGGAGAGGGTTTTTATTTTTTTAATTTTTTTAATAGTGAAAATACTAAAAAGCCTTTTAAGTCAAGGAATATATGCCTGGTGTTCATGGGCAATTCAGTTTTTTCCTTTTGAATACGGAGTGAAATTACTTAAATGCTCTTGGATTTTTTTAAAAAAAAAATTTACCTGCAGTCAAGGGTCTTTTATATCTTTTTAAGTTTGGTTTTTTTTATTTATTATGTTTTGTTGAGGGTATTATAATCTTTTTAATTATAAATGTATAATAAAATTATTTAATTGCCATCAAAGTAAAAACAAACCCCTTCAGACAAGTTGCTTTCATGTTTTTTATATTTGTTTTTTTGTTATTTTTTTATTGAGGGTATTATGATATTTTAACAAAAATAAAATAATATTGAAATTTAAAAAGTTATTGGTGCAAGAGAGGTGCTCACACACTTTGTGCAGCTCGTGTGGTGTCTCCTGGTGATAAAACCTTCGCTTTTACCATGGTGTTAGATGTGCCACAACAATCTTTTTTTTTATAGTGCAATGCGTGTTGCTGACTGTTTAGATGTTTGTCGTGATGAAACTTTTTTTTTTCCTTGCCTCCCCCCTCAAATTGTGCGTTTGTCCTCTTTGTTTAAGTTTTTTCAGCTTCGGTCCTCTCTTTTTTTTAATTTTTATCTTTAGATTTTTTGTGGAAGTTTTATTTCTTTTCAATTTTGTCATGTATTTATGTTTTCAATTTAGTCCTTATTCTTTTGATTCTTGATTTTTTTTCTTAGTCCTTTTATATATATTTTTTTAAAATTTGACCATTCAATCTAAGTTTATAATGTATTATTTTTATCATTTTGGTCCTTATTCTTTTGATTTTTTTTCCTTTTGTTAATTTTTTTATTCTTTTCAATTTAACCCTCAAAATAAATTTTTTTGTTGCCCTCTAATTTGTTTTTTTATTTATTTATATTTTAACCCTCATTCTTTTAATTTTTATTTTTTTATTTTGAATCTTTTTGTGCAATTTATTTATTTTCTTGATTTCATCCTTCAACGTTTCATTTTTTAGGAACTGAGCTTCATGATTTTTTCATATATAATGCTTTCAATCTGATAACTTGTGTCACGAGTTTAAAAAATTAATAGGGGTTGATATTTTTTTTGTCTTATTTTCTTTTCCAATATCGTCAAATGACATAGTTTTTTTTTTTTTAAAATAGCTTAGTGGTTTTTTTAAATTTTATTTTCTATCAAATTATCCCAACCTCGTGACCTAAGACGTGAATTTTATAGATTATTCCAGACTATCAAATTACATGTTTATCATATTAGCTCGATTTGGCTCACACCAGTTTTTTTGTCATTTTTTTATCCTATTTCATCCTACCATGTTTAATTTACTATAAAATAAACAACATTGTATTCCGTTCTTGGATAAAGATTTTCTTTCCAGGTTATTATCATCGCTTTTTTCATATATATATTTTTTTCATTTGCTATCATTGCTTTTTTTTTTCCTATATGATCTTAAATAATTCCAACTTATTTGGTTGGTTGGGAATATAATAATCCAGGTTATTAATTTTTGTTTTAAAACATACTTATAATATCTAAATATATATATATTTTAAATAGCACAGACATACAGCATACCATGATTCCAACTAATGATATACAAGATATATAGTCTTGGGTATTAAGTAAAACCTTCCGCACACAAGTGGTGTATTTAAGGAAATGTTTTGAAACCAAGATAACTATCCCAAGCCAAATCTCAAAAGTTTAATTAGTTGACTCTGAGTTCGAGAAGCTCAGGTATAACGATATCCTAGTTTCCCCTTTCACCTTCTGCACTTTAAATAGGAGGAATTCATTTCAGTGGAAACTCGTAGCCCAGAATTAAATCTTGATTTATCGATCAGTGATCTGCTTAAAATCCAGATGCATGGTTTTCCTAAATCATTATCAGCTATTAAAAGTTTGTCATGCTTTCAGCTAGTAATCTCAGTGTACAGCAGTTCCAAAACCAGCCTTTTCTTACGAATCCAATCGAACCTTGCTGTTGAAGAGATTAATAGAGCAAATTTACATTACATTTGGGTCTAGAGGTTTGGATGGCATGAACAATCTTGCATGTAGCCAGCAACACTTATCTTCGCGAAAGCAAAGTTCTGAAATGAGGTTATCCATCTATAATTTGTCAAGCAAAACCAGAACCAGTTGGCTTCAGATGCTAACAGATATTCTCAGCAATAATCCCAATCAAAATCTGAATCTTCTGGCTCTTCAGACTCAAGTTCTTTCACGTTGTTAGCCACAACTTCAGCCTTAAGGGATAGACGTTGTGTTCTCCTCGATACATGTTAAAACCATCTGTAGATGCTGTTGATAAGCAGCGGATTTGTTTTTCTCACGATGCAGCTCTGAGGATAACTCTCGGATTTTGAAGATCTTTCTCATCCTGATGAAAGTTCATATCATCAAATACAAGCTTTTGCAAGAGAAGACAAAAACTGTCCCGTTAATGAAGTTCTAAGAATGAAATGCAAATTACTTATAAATGTAAGCTTTTGCAAGAGATGACAAAAACTGTCCCGTTAATATAGCCAGATAGATTTACATTATTCAGTTGTTGTTTCCTACTGTAACTATACCTGCACATTACTTATAAATGTAACTCTCTCAGCATAGAATCTCCGTGGCTTTACAATTACTTGAATTCATTTGTTCTTTTAATTTGTAATGATGAAATTTTGGTATTCCATGAACTTAAAGAGAAAGAAAAATAAAACTTACCCATATTTTAATTAAGTTCCGTTATTTTATTTACAGAAATTGAGGAAAAGACAAAAATTAAATGTTATGAGAGAGGGGTTAATTGACACAAACTAAAGATTTTGGGTAAAATTAAAACATCTGACAAATTAAAATTTACCTTTACGACCACAATTCCCATTTCTGTAAGAAAGAACATGGTTCTGTCTTCTTCTTTTTTTTATATAAGCAAAATGGTTCTATAAAGAAAAAATATAAAAGGATTTCGATCCATTATTTTAAGTATAAAGTTCCCATTATCAAAAAGGAAAAAAGGATAATTTAAGGATTATGTTCCACATGTTGTCAATTCAAAACACACTCATTCAACCAGTTCCGTCACAGCAGGATCTTTAATTCATATTTCTTAATTAACTACGTACCTCTGCAGCAGTCCTCTTAAGCACGTTGCATTAATATTTTATTCTAGTAATTTGATTATGAGATAAAAGAAGTGCTGATCAAGTGCCCTTTTTCTTGATGATACGTATGGTATATATTAACAAGATTACTCTCCTTAATCAATTATTATCCGAACGGGACTCGGTGTTCTCATCTCAGATATTGCTGAGGCACCGAGTTTCCTTCACTCGAAAGGACCAGTTCACGGAAACTTAAAAACAACTGGTATTTCTCTTAATCCTAACTATCAAGCCGTTATTGGTGACTATGAGTTGAGTCATCTCCAGGTTGTTTCAAGAAAATTTGAGGTAGATCTTGGCTAGAAACCTGATGTTTACGGGTTTGGAATGCTTGTTTCAGAAATTGTTGCAGGGAGAAGAAGATTAGAGAGTGAAAAAGAGATGGATTTGCCAAGTTTTGCATGGGGGTTGTAACAATGGCAGGCCAACTATAGAAGAAGCGGTGCAATTCTTGAATATGCAGAAGCAGATTCCAGAACTGCCTCTAAGAGGACCAACAGAGGTCCGCTTAGAATAATTGTTGAATTTATTAAGAGTCCATTGTAGAGTAGCTGGGGTGTGTATGTTCTTCCAGTTTTGCTTTGAGAGCACTGAGCAAGCATCAATCAGTTCAGTCTTCTACAATAATCAGTCAAGATGGATTCAAAACTGGAAATTTATTTTATTGGTCTTTCAAAGTGGTCAGCTTGGCAAGTATTTGACTATTTGTTGCATATTGGGCTTTCCGGGCTATGCTATGGGCTAAGCTTGTTTACATCTAGCATCACATGTAAATATGAATATTTCTTTTGGGAGCAAAGTTGGCCCAATTCAAGTTAGATTTTTTTTAACTCAAAAAAAAAAAAAACTAGATAACCAAAAAAATTCAAGATCATGGTTTAAAAAAAATAAAATTTAAAACCCTGACGAATTGAATTCATTTAGGTCAATTCTAATTAATTGGTTTTGAACTTTATTTTTCAGCTTAATTCACAACCTGGGATATAAACTCTGTTAGGTTAAATAATATATTTTTTTTATTTTCTACCTAAATATATGATAACAAAAAAAGAGAATTTTTTTTAAAAAAATAAAAAGATGAAATTGACTCTATGCTGTTGTGGGAAAAAAAGAAAAAACTTCATAGATGGCTGCTCAAAAGGCAAAAATCAATGAATAGAACTCCTTCAACAAAACTTAGAACAGAACTAGCGCTTATTTTTTACTTTGTAATTGAAAGATTAAAATAGGCTAGTTTCGCTTTGTTAGATTAAAGTCTCCTGTAAAAATCTAATCTTGCTTAAGGTGTTAGAATCAATTGCGTGTTTGTTCACGTTGTGTATACTGTATAGTGTTTTTTTAAAAAAAAATTATTTTTTTAATTTTTAATATAGCATATCAAAATCAAAATCATCAAAAATATACTTAAAAAATATCAATTAAATATTTTTTTAAAGTAAAAACATTAAAAAAACAAAAGTTACCGCACTCTCGAATATGATCTAATAACTTGTTTGTTATTGTGGCAACTGTTGTTTTTCACTTGAAAATACATGGAAAAAATATTTTTTATTTTTTAAAATTTATTTTTAACATCAAAATAATTTAAAAGAAAATAATTTTTTACAAAAACATTTCCTATCCTGCTATAGAAATTTAATTCAAAATTTGAAAGATTTGATCATTTCCGATTTCGAAACTTTCATGTCAGCTAAAAAAAAAACCCTCTCATTTCAGAACATATATATGGGAGAGCATTGTATCCAAGAGTTAAGAATTAAGAAATTCTCAGGCCAGTGGAGTTAATTTAGGAGCAAAACAAAATTTCAAATTCATGTTAATGGGACCGAATGGCGAATGGAGTCTTTGAAACTCTCTCATCGCGCGATATCACGCGACCATGCTTTTGTCAAGAGCCGTTGCTCGGAGGTTTGAGAGACCAAGAAAAACAAAGGAAGACTTTGATCTGAAGCTACACATCTTGCTTATAAACTAGATGCCATGTCCGTGTCAGCGCGCAGGCTTGTGGCATACCGGTATGTTATCATGAACTTATTATGAAAAATATATATAAAAAAAAAGTAATACGAAGAAATACTATTACAATCTATAATATTTTCAAGAAAAAACTATTAAAATAATTTTAGAAAAAAAATTATATAGGAAAATATTGTAGCAATTTATAATGTTTTGTAATGAAATATACAGTTGTAATTCTCAACCAGCTCAATATTAAAAAAATAAAATTAACAAAAATAATTTTGAAAAAAATCATAACAAAAAAAATGTGGGGAATGACTGTAGCAATCCACGGGGTTTTAAAGAAAAAAAAAGTACAAAGCTAAATTCTCAACCAGCTTAATATTAAAAAAATAGAAGCAACAAAGATAATTTTTTTAAAAAATCAAATTAAAAAATAAAAATCATAAAAAAAGAAAAGACAAAAGACCCATGTAGAGAAACACTATAGCAATCCACAAAGTTTAGGAAAACTACAGTTGTAATTCTCAACCAACTCAATATTAAAAAAATAAAATCGATAAAGATAATTTTGGAGAAAATAAAAAAAACATAAAAACCATATGGGGAAACACTGTAGCAATCCAAAATGTTTAAAGAAAAAAAACTACAAAGCTAAATTCTTAACCAACTCAATATTAAAAAAAAAATTCAACAAAGATAATTTTAGAAAAAAACATGTGGGGAAACACTGTAGCAAAGAAAAAATTATGTGGAGAAACACTGTAGCAATCTAAAATATTTTTTTAAAAAAAAACTACAAAGCTAAATTCTTAACCATCTCAATATTAAAAAAAATAAATTCAACAAAGATAATTTTAGAAAAAAAACCATGTGGAAAAACATTGTATCACAGCAAAAACCACGTGGTGAAATACTGTAGCAATCCAAAATGTTTAAAGAAAAAAAACTACAAAGCTAAATTCTTAACCATATCAATATTAAAAAAAAATTTAACAAAGATAATTTTAGAAAAAAAAACATATGAAAAAACATTGTAGCAAAGCAAAAACTATGTGGCAAAACACTGTAGCAATCCAAAATGTTTAAAGAAAAAAACTACAAAGCTAAATTCTTAACCATCTCAATATTAAAAAAAATAAATTCAACAAAAATAATTTTAGAAAAAAACGTGATGAAAAACATTGTACCACAGCAAAAATAATGTGGGAAAACACTGTAGCAATTCAAAATATTTAAAGAAAAAAAAACTACAAAGCTAAATTCTTAACCATCTCAATATTAATAAAAATAAATTCAACAAATATAATTTTAGAAAAAAACATGTGGAAAAACACTGTAGCAAAACAAAAACTAAGTGAAGAAACACTGTAGCAATCAACAATATTTCAAAGAAAAAACTATAAAGCTAAATTCTCAATCAGTTTAATAGTAAAAAAATAAAATCGATAAAGATAATTTTAAAATAAACATAAAAACAAAAAAATGAAATAAAGAAGAAGATAATGAAAACAAAAACATGCGAGGAAAAAAATACAAAAAAAAGAATATGCGGAAAAAACTACAATACTTTACACACGCGTTTTAAACTATAGTTAATAATTGTGGATTTCCATTGACTCTGTCACGATTCACCGAGCAAAAATCTTAAGAGTAGTATAAGATGTCATTCACTCATAAGCTGTCGCATAAACTTGTAAGAAAGAAATTCTTAATATTTCTGGATAATTTCTGTTTGAATGAAATTATTCGCCAGAGGCGCTTGCCATAGACCGAACTCGTTAATTTGTTAATTTGTTATTTTACTAAATAACAGAAGAAGGTATTAATAAATGATTATGATATTTTATCTTCGTTAATTTGTTTGTGTCTAAGGCTTACGAAGGTGGTGGCTCCATAGACCGAACTCGACTATTATATCACTGGTGATGTGTTGATCATGGTAAAGAAGAAAATGTGCTCGGAAATCCCAAATGTGAAGTATTAAAATATATTCAATTTTCTAAGATTTTATTAAATGATACTATATTATTAATCCATTAACATTAATTTGTAATCCAATGACACTCGGTAGCACTGTTATTAAACCCGGCCCGGCCCGGCGGGTCGACCCGGGACCCGGTCGACCCGGTGGCTGGACCGGTCCGGGTTTAACAAAAGACCGGCTGTGGCAACAGCCCGGCCAAACCCGGGCGACCCGGGCGAACCCGGACGAGACCCGGTTTTTTTTTTTTTTTCAAATGTGGGATTTGAAATACATTAGTATATATACTCTATGTTCCCAAGAAAAAAGTCATGTTTTTTCAATGTGGGATAAAAAACCTTTTGGTTTAAATACTTCAACTTAAAAGGATAACATAGTATTTTTTCAATATGGGGTTTGAAGCCCTTTCATATATATATACACTATGTTCCCATGAAAAAAACCATGTCTTTTCAATGTGGGATAAAAAACTTTTTGGTTTAAATACTTCAACTTAAAAAGATAACATAGTATTTTTTCAATGTGGGGTTTGAAGCCCTTTCATATATATATACACTATGTTCCCATGAAAAAAACCATGTCTTTTCAATGTGGGATAAAAAAACCTTTTGGTTTAAATACTTCAACTTAAAAAGATAACATAGTATCTTTTTAATGTGGGGTTTGAAGCCCTTTCATATATATACACTATGTTCCCATGAAAAAAACCATGTTTTTTCAATATGGGATAAAAAACCTTTTGGTTTAAATACTTCAACTTAAAAGGATAACATAGTATCTTTTCAATGTGGGATTTGAAGCCCTTTCATATATATACTCCATGTTCCCATGAAAAAAGTTATGTTTTTTCAATGTGGGATTCGAAACCCATTAGTATATATACTCTATGTTTCCAAGGAAAAAGTTATGTTTTTTCAATGTGGGATAAAAAACTTTTTTAGTTTAAATACTTTAACTTAAAAGCTTAACATAATATCTTTTTAATGTGGGATAAATTTTTTTTTAAAATATTCTTTTAAACTTCATAATATGTATAATCTATATTTACATGGATTTTTTCATATGAAATATTAAAACTTTATTTTTTTTTAATTTTTCCAGGTTAATCCGGGTTGACCCGAGTTGACCCGGGTTGACTCATGAAACCCGGAACCCGGCCTCTTAACCGGATCAACCTCCAGGCCGGATTTAATAACTATGCTCAGTAGTGTTAGGGTGACCCACGTAAAGCAACTCTGACAAATTGGAAAGGTCTATGTAATTTCTACAGTCTTTGACAATGACAGGAAAGATCTTGGATTTGTTCTACGCCCCAGAAAAGGGCTGAGATGGGGAACGCCATGTGTGGAAGTTTTTCTACGGCTAACATGATGTGCCTTCGAAAACGCATTTCGTGATTTTTAAAAAATGTTTTTCCTTAATTTTTTTTTTGAATTGTTTTTATATATTGATGTTAAAAATAATTTTTAAAAATAAAAAATATATTATTTTAATATATTTCTAAATAAAAATTACTTTAAAAAACTGCATACCAACACAGCCTAGTTTCCCAGTCACCCTGCAGCTACCATGTTCTGGACTTTAAAAATGTAAATGGGCAGGAATGTTTTCATGTCCATTGTTTGGTCAACTCTCTTTCCCAAACGACAAAAGTGTTCTCGGCAAGGGAAAAAATGTCCTTGTCATTCCCAGGAAAATTGAAGGTTCATGGACGAGACGCTTGTGTTCTCGTAGAGAGCATTGGAGGAAATCGGGCATGAGGATAGCACAAGCGCGGGGTGTCATGCGGCGGGTGAAGGAAGGAAAGACGGACAAGCAAGTGGGCCAATTATATTATAGGGAAACAACTGCTCTGTCTTTCCTTCCTCCTCCACCACGTTTTCACCGCCACTCCTGTTGATCCTTTCTCATCCTACCGCAATTGCTTTCTGGAAAGACGGACAAGCAAGTGGGCCAATTATATTATAGGGAAACAACTGCTCTGTCTTTCCTTCCTCCTCCACCACGTTTTCACCGCCACTCCTGTTGATCCTTTCTCATCCTACCGCAATTGCTTTCTTTTGATCTTCTTGTCCTCCTGCCTGGTCTTCTCCAATGCCTTCTTCGAGCACACAAGCTGCCTGTTCATCATCTTATTCTTTTCCAGATCAGGCGGACGCCTTTGCTCAGCATGAAACAGGGTTGCTACAGACCTTGAGGCGGGTTATTGAGGCACCGGCCCATTCTGCTGGATATGGTGCTCAATATATCGGGTACTCTTACTTTCATTTTTATTCTTAGAATACACTATTTTTCTGACTTGATTTGACATAACGCTTATTGCCAATTTTTTCTTCCTTTGTAGTGGAGTGTCAGGATTTACAGAAAATATTGTTCAAACAATACCGAAAAAGCTAGACAGTCCAATTCAGAATGAGGAGATTGGAGGTATGTCATCCTTATCTTGAATTTTAAAGTCAAGTTTTTGTTGCATCTATCCCTAAATGAGGTCCTTCTTGTTGGTTTCTCTTTTTATTTTCCTTAATCTTCATCCCCCCACAAGGTGCTGATGTCTTCAGCAATCCAGAGTATCATGACTCTGTTTTACAGTGTCTAGAGGAAATTGCAACGGGCAATCACTACAATGATGTTAATTCTCTGGAACTGAAGGTAACCAGCTGTTGGTCTAGTTTTTCTATTCCATTTTATCATTTTTTTTTAATTATTATTGCTAGCAGTTAGGCGCTGAATTTGCAGTTCACTTGTGGATTGGTATACACAAAGTGAAAAGCATAACGATTGTGCCGAATGTTTGGCAGATTAGTAGACGAAGACTAACAATTACAAATTGGGGAAAGGGTGGTCTTATTGGAAAAGGTTCATTCGGATCAGTATACAAAGGATCTAATGAAAAGGGATCATTTTTTGCTGTGAAGGAAGTTTCGCTTCGTAATAAAAAAAGTCTAGGCCTTCTCCGGAACGAGATTGCTATATTGAAACGCTTGGATCATGAAAACATAATTCAGTATTATGGAACAGACCAGGATGAAGAAATGCTTTATTTTTTTCTAGAGCTTGTCAGTAATGGCACCCTTGAGAAAGCATATAAGAATTGCCCTTTCAAGGAATCCCAAGTTTCTCATTATACTCGACAGATATTGCAAGGTCTGAAGTATCTTCATGGTTGTAATGTGATTCATAGAGATCTTAAATGTGCAAACATACTGGTGACCGAATTTGGAAACATAAAACTTGCTGATTTTGGTCTGTCTAAATTTATTGAAGATAGTCAGTCTTTGAAGCCTGGCCTGGGAAGTTTATTATGGATGGCTCCGGAAGTTGCTAATCCTAAAAGTGGCGGGTATGATTTTCGAGCTGATACATGGAGCCTTGGATGCGCTGTGGTGGAAATGTCGACCGGAAAGTATCCACAGTATAATGTCAGGGATGCCTTGGCCTTAGAACGTGCCATTAGAAAGGGCACGGGACCTCTTATTCCTAATTCTCTCTCCTATACTTTGACGGACTTCATCAATAAATGCCTGCAGCCGGATCCAAATAAGCGTCCAACTGCTGCCGAGCTTTTAGCTCATCCTTTCGTGAATGAATCATCTTGCACGCAACCTGATCTTAGCGAATTGCTGTTTGGTGAAGGATGAACCTTCAACATTTTTTTCTTAAATCTTATATATTGTATTATGAACTTGGATTCTATATCTGTGAGTTCAGCCTTTTAGTTTTGATGAATCTGTACTCTGTGCTGATGAACATTCCCAGCTGTACTCAATGAAGTTGGTTCGCTAGCCAGCCGAGTACATTTAATCTTCTGGTCTTGTTTTTGAATACTTATCTTCTGTTTATTCTCCTATATGTACTAATCAGGATGCTCATACTTTAAGCAAACTGGCTATTAGCTCAGATCAGCAGCAAATCTGGATTGAGGATTGACCTCAGTCTATCCATAATCTTCTTATCTCTGATGCAAACCATGTTTCTCATCAATAATATTTCTTCAGCGCTTGCGAGATCAGAAAAAAAACATTAAGCACTACTACAGTGGAGAGTACCCGTTCCAGCAGCTGCAAGCAGATTACCACAATGGGATTAATCCTATCCCTCCCTATGGCGTTATTCATACCATTGATTTTCTGGAATGAACAGGCTTCTTACAATGTTAGTGACAGATGGAGGGACCATGCATAACCAATAATTAAAAGTAGAAAGTCTTGAGTGACCAAAATTGAAGTAAAAGGGCTAATGCGACTAATTTCCAAAACTTGAGGGACCTCGGACTTGTTTTACAGCCTTGAAAAGGGTTGACATGGGGAATGTCATGTGTGTGGCAGAGTTTTTAAACCCGATCCGGTGGTCGACTCGATTCAAGGTTCGGGTCACTAGATCAGCCCTATTTTTTTTTATAAATAAAAAAAATCATTTTAGTTTTAAAAAATAAATAATCAATGAGTTGCAACCAGGTTTTTGACCGGATCTTGCCAGGTTAACCAGATCACCGAGTCAGTCAGGTCACCAAGGTTTTTACCTTCTCTTATTTTTTTAAACCCTGCCTAGTTCTAGCCTTGAGTCGACCCGCTAGGCCAGACTGAGTTTTAAAACCGTGTTGTGTAGGTGTTAATATAACAAAATAAACTAAAAGGATAGGGTGACATCCACGGTGTTTTCACTGTAGCGATAGATTTAAAGTGTGTTTGAGAGTGTGGTTACAGTTTTTTTTCAAAGTGTTTTTTACTCGGAAATACATTAAAATAATATTTTTTTATTTTTAAAAAATTATTTTTGATATTAGCACATCAAAATATCTGAAAATATAAAAAAATATTAATTAAAAAAATATAAAAAATTAATTTTTTTAAAAATACAAAAACATTGATGGCACTGTGATTCAGGATTGTAATAATATAATTGTGTTTTGCATCTCATTTAGAAAATAACAAGGAAAAGGAACCCCGCCATAGCCAAGCCAAAACGCAAGGAGAAGGGACCCAGCCACATCCAAGCCAAAACCATTCATGAACCTCAAGCTGCATTGAAATCACAGCGTTAATTGCTAGTGCAAGAAAACAGGCGCGCCACACGGAGAAGCAGACAAGCCAAAAGGACAGAAAATTTGGCTCAACCGACTCAAGTCCTGTCTTAACACGCAGTGATAAACAGTGTTTTATCTTTAGAGTATCTGCTAATTGGTCTTGCTTTTAGGGGTCAAAGGGCTTTTATATATATATATATATATATATATATATATATATATAGTGAAATACTAAAATACCCTTTTAGTAGCAATCCAGTTTCCCTTTTGAATTTTTGAATGCATAGTGAAATTCCTTAAATGTTCTTGAAGTAAAAAAATAGCCTTCAGTCAAGGGTTTTTATTCCTTTTCAAGTTTTTATTATTATTATTATTATTATTTATTGTGTTTTGTTAGGAACATTATAATCTTTTTACTTATGAATGTACAATAAAATTACTTGATTGTCGGTAAAAAATAATAATAATAATAATTTAATCCTACAATCCAAGTTTATAAAGTGTTATTTTTATTATTTTAATCCTCATATTTTTAATTTCTTTTATTAATGTTTTTATTATTTTCAATTTAACACACAAATTGAAAATTAGTTATTAACATCTAATTTTTTTTTTATTATTATTATTTTGAGTTTAACCCTTATTAAAATATTATTTTAATTGCTATTTTTTATTTTAAATCTTTTAGCGTAAGTTACTTATGTATTCAATTTTATTCTTCAACGTTTCTTTTTTTGAGGATCGGGTTTCATGATTTTTCTATATATAGTGCTTTCAGTTTGATAACCCTGGTCACGAGTTTGAAAAATTAACAGTGGTTAACTTTATTTTTTTGTCTTATTTTCTCTTTTGATATCATCGAATGATATTGTTTTGTATTTTTAATAACTTTGTAGTTTTCTTAAATTTCCTTTTTTATCAGACTTCATAACCTAAGACGTGAGTTTCACATGTTAACTTTAAATAGCTTGACCCTTAATGCTCAAATTAAATGTCTATCATGTTAGTTCGAGTTGGCTCCCACCATCTTTTTTGTCCTTTTTTACCCTATTCCGTCTTACCATGTTTAATTGACCAAAAAATAAACAATATCGTCTTCTCACTCTTGAATAAAGATTTTTTTTTCTTTATGTTATTGGGATCATTTTTTTAATATAATTTTTTTCCATTTGTTATTTTGCGTTTTTTTTTTTGGTATGATTTAAATAAAGTCAATTTATTTAATTGGTTAAAACTATAATCTAAATTGTTGGATGTTCTTTTTAAAAAAAAAAACGCTTGCAGCGCCTAAATATCTTGGAAAAATAGCTATTACATGCAGCGTAGGGCGTCACAAATCTAATGACATACAAGATAGACAAGGCCCAAGGGTATTAGTAAAACCTTCCATACACGAGTGGTTTATTTAAGGAAAATCTTGAAATAACTATCCCAAGCCAAGTCTCAAAAGTTAAAACCATTTGTAGATGCTGTTGATAAGCAGGGATAGCTCTCGGATTTTGAGATCTTTCTCTTCCTGCAAAAATAGTTAATATCTGGCAGTTCACTTGTGGATTGGTACAAGACAAAGTGAAAAGCATGACAATTATGCCAAATCCTTGGCAGATTAGTAGACGAAGACGTACATTTAAGAACTGGAACAAGGGTGATCTTATTTTGGAAGCGGGTCATTCGCGTCAGTATACAGAGGATCTAGTGAAGATGGAATATTTTTTGCTGTGAAGCAAGTTTCACTTAGTGATTAGAAACGTCTTTGCTCTCTTGAGAAGGAGATTGCTTTATTGAGGCTTTTGGATCATGAAAACATAATTTAGTATTATGGAACAGACAAGGATAAAAAAAAAAAAAAACTTTATATCTTTCTAGAGCTTGTAAGCCATGGCAACCCTTGAACAAGCATACAAGAATTAATCACGCTTTCATGGAATCCCAAGTTTCTCATTATACTCAACAGATTTGCAGGGTCTGAAGTATGTTCATAGTTGTAATGTGATTCACAGAGATCTTAAATATGCAAACATATTGGTGACTGAATCTGGAAACATAAAACCTGCTGGTTTTGGTTTGTCTAAGTTTATGGAAGATAGTTAATCTTTGAAGCCTGGCTCGAGAGGTTCATATTGGATGGCTCCGGAAATTGCTAATCGTAGAAGTGGTGGGTATGATTCTCGAGCTGATAGATGGAGCCTTGGATGCACTGTGGTGGAAATGTTGCTGAGTTTTTAGATCATCCTAATTTCTTGAATAAACCATCTTGCACGCAACATGATCCTGGTGAATTGCTGTTTGGAGAAAAGATGACCCTTCAACTTCTCTTTTTTCAAAACTTATTGTATATGGAATTGGATTCTAAATCTGTGAGTTTAAGCATTTACTTTTGATGAATCAGTAGTGTTTAACATTCCCAACAGTACGTAATTTTGAAGTAAAAATTGGATTAATGCTGCAAGCTGTAAGATTATATTGCGTTGGGATTTTTCTTTTTTCTTATGGTCAGGAAGATGGATCATAAATTTTATTTGGAAAGCGTGCCTCAATGTCCTTCCCGCCAAGGATAACTTGGAAAAGAGAGGAGTGCAGGTCAAGAATGTGACGGCGACACCAGCCCTGGAGATTGAGGTCAATATGAAACCACCGCGAGCCACCAAAACTGGAACCCGCCTGCTACCTCCTGATACTCAACACAGAAGTTGCAATTTCTGACAATGAAGGTATTGGCTTAGTCGCTATTATCAGAAATGATAACGGTGAGGTTATCCGTGCAGCATCAAAATTCTTTGGTGTGTCCTCCCCTACCGATATCGGTGAATTGCCCGTTTCAGCAGCTGCGTGCAGATTGCTTAGGCCCCAAGGAGGAACATCCCGCACTTGCAATCTTTCTTCGAAGTAACTGATGATACGCCTAAGCATCAAACTCAATTTGAACATGCATGCATTTATCTTAAAACCCCAGCTTATGGCCAGAGGTTACACGAAAAACCTCCAATCTGGTTTCCGTCATGCCAGGATTTGCAAGGGAACTGATGCCAATCAGCATTTACTTTCCACCATCCATGCCAAGAGCTACTTCAAGAAATATGTATGATTTCTGAAATAATAATATCATTTTGAAATAAATTCATGTTTATTTTTTTTAATGAAACAAAGTTATTTTAAAATTGATTCAAGTTGACTCTCTAATCATAACTTAATCTAATTAACTCATGATTGTGGTTCTGGGATGAATTTAATAATTATACTTTAAGGTTCTGTTGAGCCGTTAATTTTTATATTTACAAGTTTCTCTAAGTTAATTTCAATTTTATTCTCAAATAATTTATTTATCAGTTTTATACATTAAGTAAGTTAATTTAATATAAGAAATTCTAGAAGCAGACCCATTTGAGAAATCCAAATTGTTGTGGGATAGAATTGATAAACAAATTGTTTTGGGGTAAAAATTTATACCACCCAAGTAGATGGGGGTATATTTGAGGCTTGCCTCAAACACGACATGTCATTCGTGATAAAAACGACATGTTGTCAGATCTATTCATGTTTGTCTGGTGGCATCAAAACACTTGAGTTTCACGATCATCTCTCTCTAGACTCTGATCCATCTTATCCCTACTCACCAAAACCCAAAAATACCTCTCTAAACTCTCGAAATTACCTGCCATACCCTTGTCAGTTCCGGGTCTCTCTGATCTTTGCTGCATCAAGTAAGTTGCAATCTTTCTCTCTCTGGGTCATCTTTAATTTTCTTTTCTTTATTGAATCATACAAAAAGTTTGTGTTTTTTAATGCAAAGTATAGCTCACTGTTACTTTTTAATGCCATAGAGTTTCCATCTTTCTTTTTTCATTTTTTTCACTGGGTTGTGGTATGAGAAAAGAAAGAATGAATCTTGTGGTTTCTTGATGTTGTTTTAATGCATGGTCTGATTGGTTTCTGAGAAAAGAGAGGAAAATGAAAGAGAGAAAACAAGAAGAAATGAAACAGTTGTTGTTAGTGTTTCTTGATGTTTTGTATAGTGTTGAATGATGCTCTTGACATAAAAGTTGGGCTTTTTTTTTGGTGGGCGGTTTAATTTATTGTTCACTTGGTTTTAGCTGCTGTAGAGAAGAGTGAATTATGCTGTTTTTGGTTTATTCTTGTCAAATTTTGAGCTTCATCTTTATAGATGAATAAGGGATTTTAAATGGTTTTAAAGGTAATATTGAATTGTGTTATTGTGTGGCAGTGGATGTAGATGAGAGGATTGATATAGCAGAGAGCTCTATTGGAAATGAATTGGTTGAACATGGTGGTGAATTGGTTGAACATGAAGGTG
>Ga0325401_1000887_pt1 | contig 23748 bp, 19 predicted proteins | sample PopdelMetagenome_FD_205666 | JGI IMG/M metagenome (GOLD analysis project Ga0325401, IMG submission 205666) | Populus deltoides microbial communities from Bellville, Georgia, United States - Xylem-PdKOR-R2 | ecosystem: Host-associated > Plants > Phyllosphere > Stem > Wood/Secondary xylem | place... | reverse complement strand
GTCATCCACGACCGGTGGCAGCGCTGGGAACAGCCCGCCGCCGCCGAGGTCGCGGCCCTGTCGCCCGAGGCGGCGCAGGCGGCGATGCGGGCGGCGATCGTCCGCGATGCCGGCCACCCGCGCACGACGCACCTTTACCTGCGGATGCCGACGGCGGACCTGCCACGCGCGGTGGTCACCACCGATCACGGCGCCTCCTACCTCACCGCGGCCGGCACGGTCGCCGGCCCCGAGGCGCATGCCTGGACCGAGTTCGTTGTCGCATTGCACGAGTATCTCCACTTGCCCGCGACCTGGGGCCTGATCGCGGTGGGGGCGCTGGGCGTGGCGCTCGCGGCGCTGGTGGTGACGGGGGTGACCGCGCATCCGCGCATCGTCCGCGACGCCTTCCGCCTGCGCGCGCGGCATGGCGCGCAGGTGGCGCGGGCGGACTGGCACAACCGGCTGGGGGTGTGGACGTTGCCCTTCGTGCTCGCGCTGGCGCTGACGGGGGCGTTCATCGGGCTGGGCAGCGTCGGCTTTTCGGTGCTAGCCCGCGCCTATACCGGCGGGAATATCGAGCAGGCGTACACCCCCATCTTCGGCCGCGAGCCCGCGCCCGACGCCGCGCCGGCGCCGCTGCCCGACATTGCCCGCGCGCTGCGGACGCTGGCCGCGCGGGTGCCGGCCGCGACGCCGACCTATGTCATCGTCCACGATCCCGGCACGCGCGGCCAGCACGTCCAGATTCTCGCCGAGCATCCCCGCCGGCTGATCTATGGCGAAAGCTACGCCTTTGACGCGCAAGGTGGGTGGCGGGGCGCGGTCGGGCTGTCCGACGGCGCGCTGGGGCAGCAGTTCGCCGCCTCCACCTACAATCTCCATTTTGGCAATTACGGCGGGCTGGCGGTCGAGATCGCCTACATGCTCGGCGGGTTGGCGCTGTGCGTCGTGACGGCAACGGGAACGACGCTGTGGCTGGGCCGGCGTCACCGGCGCGGGCTGGGCGGCAGGCGGCTGGGTGCATGCTGGACGACCGTCGTCTGGGGCGTGCCGTCGATGCTGGTGGCGACACTGTGGCTGCGCGCGCTGGCCGGGCCGACCGCGCCGTTGGTGCCGACATTCTGGCTGGGGATCGCGGGGGCGGCCGCGGCCGCGGCGGTGTGGCCGCACCGGGTGGGCGAGCGATCGTTGCGCATGGCGCTGGCGGCGGCGATCGGCATCACGGGGATCGTGCACGCGGTCGCGCTGGCGCCGCGCCCGCCGGCCGTGCTGGCGATCGACGTCATCCTGGTCGCGATCGCCGCCTGCGCGCTGTTTCTCGACGGTCGGCAGTTGACGCGGGGGTATCGACCGGGCTGAAGGAGCGCAACGACACGGGAGAGGTATGATCATGCGGGTAGCGGCAGGGTGCATCGCGATGTTGCTGGCGAGCGCGGCGCCGGTTCCGGCCCAGACGCCTGCCGGCGCTCCGGCGGCGAACACGGCAGGCGCGGCGTCCGCCACCGCGCATCCGGAAACCTGGCCCGTCCTGGCCATGCGGCGTCAGCGCGATCCCAAGGTCGAGGCCAGGGTCGATGTGATGCTCCGGCGGATGACCGTCGAGGACAAGGTCGGCCAGCTGCTGCAGGTCGACATCGCCTCGATCACCCCCGCCGACTTCGAAACCTACAAGCTCGGCTCGATCCTGAACGGCGGCAATTCCGCGCCCAACAACGACGAGTTCGCGCCGGCGGCGGAATGGCTGAAGCTGTTCGACCGCTTCTACGACGCGTCGGTCAAGCGTTCGGACGGGCGGCCGGTGGTGCCGGTGATCTGGGGCACCGATGCGGTCCACGGGGCCAACAACATCGTCGGTGCGACCCTGTTTCCCCACAATATCGGGCTGGGCGCGATGCGGAACCCGGCGCTGATCCGCCGCATCGGCCAGGCCACCGCCGCCGAGACCGCGGCGACCGGCATCGACTGGAGCTTCGCGCCGACCGTCGCGGTGGTGCAGGACGACCGCTGGGGCCGCACATACGAAAGCTATGCGGAGGAGCCGGCGGTGGTCGCCAGCTATGCCGGCGCAATGGTGGAAGGCATCCAGGGCAGCGTCGGCGGCGACTTCATGAAGCCGGGCCACGTCATCTCCTCGGTCAAGCACTTCCTGGCCGATGGCGGGACCGGCGGCCGCGACCAGGGCGATGCGCGGGTCAGCGAGCCGGTGCTGCGCGAGGTCCATGCCGCCGGCTATACGACCGCGCTGCCCGCGGGCGCGCTGACCGTGATGCCCAGCTTTTCGAGCTGGAACGGCACCAAGATGACCGGCAACAAGAGCATCCTGACCGGCGTGCTCAAGGACCGCTGGGGCTTTGACGGGTTCGCGGTCGGCGACTGGAACGCGCACGGCCAGGTGCCCGGCTGCACCAACGAGGATTGCGCGGCGGCAATCAACGCCGGGCTCGACATGTTCATGTATTCGGGCAGCGGCTGGAAGCAGCTTTACGCCAACACCCTGCGCGAGGCGAAGGACGGCACCATCCCGACCGCACGGCTGGACGATGCGGTGCGGCGCATCCTGAGGGTCAAGGTGCTGGCGGGGACGTTCGAGGCGGGGCGGCCCTCGTCGCGGCCGCTGGCGGGCAAGTTCGACCTGCTCGGCGCACCCGAACATCGCGCCATAGCACGCCAGGCGGTGCGCGAATCGATGGTGCTGCTCAAGAACCAGGGCGGGGTGCTGCCGCTCAAGCCGTCGGCCAACGTGCTGGTTGCGGGCAGGGGCGCGGACGATATCGGGATGCAGTCGGGCGGGTGGACGCTGACGTGGCAGGGCACGGGCGTCACCAATGCCAATTTCCCCAACGGCCAGTCGATCTGGCGCGGGATCGACGAGGCGGTTCGCGCCGGCGGCGGGCGCGCGACGCTGGCGGTCGACGGACGCTACACCAGCAAGCCGGACGTCGCGGTGGTGGTGTTCGGGGAAGCGCCCTATGCCGAGTTCAGCGGCGACCGGCCGACGCTGGAATACAGCCCGGACGACAAGGCGGACCTGCAACTGCTGCGCAAGATGAAGGCGGCGGGCATCCCGACGGTGGCGGTGTTCCTGTCGGGACGACCGATGTGGGTCAATCCGGAGATCAACGCCGCCGACGCGTTCGTCGCGGCGTGGCTGCCGGGTTCGGAAGGCGGCGGCGTCGCCGACGTGCTGGTTGCGGGTCGCGACGGCCGGCCGCGCAACGATTTCCGGGGGGCGCTGTCCTTTTCGTGGCCCAAGCGGCTGGACCAGTACACGCTCAACCGGCGCGACGCCGGTTACGACCCGCTGTTCCCGTTCGGCTACGGGCTGAGCTATGCGCGCGGCGGCAGCGTGCCGCGGCTGGACGAGACGCGGCCCGCGGCGACGGGCGGCGACCAGAACGCGCTGTTCGTCCGCGGCCGGCTTGCCCCCGGTGCGCGCGTCGCGGGGGAGGGTGCGGTGACGATCGGTCGCATCGATCGGCTGGCGCAGGAGGACAGCCTGCGGCTCGCCTTCACCGGCGCGGGCAGCGTCGCGCTGGTCCAGACGCAGCCGATCGACCTGTCGCGCGAGGCCAACGGGCAGCTCAGCATGGTGGTCGACTATCGCGTCACGGCGGCGCCGACCGGGCAGGTGACGCTGGGCATGGCGGGCGGCAAGGCGGCCACCGTGCCGATCACCGCCGCGTTGCAGGGCACCGGCGAGTGGCGGCAACTGGTGGTGCCGCTGGCCTGCTTTGCCGATGGCGGGGTCGACATGCGCGGCGTGACCCGGCCGGCGGTGATCGCCAGCACCGGGCGGCTGGGGATCGAAGTGTCGGGCCTGCGCATCGCCAGCGCGCCCGGCCCGGTGACGTGCGGGGCGCGCTGACCCGGTCTGCCGCGCCCATCCGTCCGCGATCGCGCTGCCGTGTTGCGGGTCCGCCCGTAGCGGCTATGGTAGCGTTATACCGGATCAGGAGAGGAACGGTTTGATGCGTCTCACCCGCCTGGGCAGCCTGTGCTGCACGTCCGCTGCCGCGCTGACCGCCACGCTGACGGTCGCGTCGGGCACGGCCGGTGCGCAGGCGTGGCGCGACCCCGCCCTGCCGGTCGAGCGGCGGGTCGACGACCTGGTCGGGCGCATGACGCTGGCCGAAAAGGCGGCGCAGATGCAGAATGCCGCGCCCGCCATCCCGCGGCTGGGCATCCCCGCCTATGACTGGTGGAACGAGGCGCTGCACGGCGTCGCGCGCGCGGGCGAGGCGACGATGTTTCCGCAGGCGATCGGCATGGCCGCGACCTGGGACCGCGAGCTGTTCCGGCTGGAAGGCGAGGTGGTCGCGACCGAGGGCCGGGCCAAGTACAACAGGGCGCAGGCCGAGCGCAACTTCGACCGCTATTACGGGCTGACCTTCTGGTCGCCCAACATCAACATCTTCCGCGATCCGCGCTGGGGGCGGGGGCAGGAGACGCTGGGCGAGGACCCGTACCTGACCGGTACGCTGGGGGTGGACTTCATCAAGGGGGTGCAAGGCACCGATCCGCGCTACTACAAGGGGATCGCAACGCCCAAGCACTTCGCGGTGCACAGCGGGCCGGAGCCGTTGCGCCACGGCTTCAACGTCGACCCGAGCCCGCGCGACCTGACCGAAACCTACCTGCCCGCGTTCCGGCGCTCGATCGTCGATGCGCAGGCGGCGTCGCTGATGTGCGCGTACAATGCGGTGGAAGGCAGCCCCGCCTGCGCGAGCACCAAGCTGCTCGCCGACATCCTGCGCGGCAGCTGGGGGTTCGGCGGCTTCGTCACCTCCGATTGCGGGGCGGTCGACGACGTGACCACCGGGCACCGCAAGACGCCCGACAACGCGGCGGCGGCGGCGCTGGTCATCAAGGCCGGGACCGATACCGGCTGCAACTTCAAGAACGAGATGCTGGAGCTGCCCGCGGCGGTAAAGCGCGGGCTGATCTCCGAGGCGGAGATCGACGTCGGGCTGAAGCGGCTGTTCGTCGCGCGCATGAAGCTGGGGCTGTTCGATCCACCGGCGCGGGTGCCGTTCGCGAGCATCCCGATCACCGAGAACCGTTCGCCCGCGCATCGCGAGATCGCGCTACGGGCGGCGCGCGAATCGATCGTGCTGCTCAAGAACGACGGGGTGCTGCCACTGGTCGCGGGCGCGCGCAGGATCGCGGTGGTGGGGCCGACCGCCACCTCGCTGATCGCGCTGGAAGGAAATTACAACGGCACGCCGGTGGCGCCGGTGCTGCCGCTCGACGGGATGGAGGCGGCGTTCGGGGCCGGCCGGGTCGCGTTCGCGCAAGGATCGCCTTTCGTCGCCGAGCTGGCGGTGCCGGTGCCGCGGACCGCGTTCGGGGCGGGCCTGACCGCGACCTTCTTTAACGGCCCGGACTTCAAGGGGCGGCCGGTCGCAACGCGCCGGGTGCGCGAGATCGACGTCAATTGGGACCAGGTGGCGCCCGCGCCCGGGGTCGACCGCAACAGCTATTCGGTGCGCTACACGGGCCAGATCACCCCGCCGGCGCCGGGCACCTACGAACTGATGGTCGATGCGCACCGCTGCGACCTGGGCGATGCACGTGAACGCTACATGATCGCCGTGGAGGGTGCCGCACTGGTGTCGTCGGTGTCCGACTGCAAGAAGGCGGGGGGAGCGGGAACGGGCCCCACCGTCACCTTCACCGACACCCGGCCGCGCGACTTCCTGTTCCAGCTCGCGCATCCGGCGGGACGATCGGGCAGCCTGACGCTGTCGTGGAAGGCCCCGGCACAGGCGCTGCGCGACGAGGCGGTGCGGGTGGCAAAGGCGGCCGACGTCGTGGTCGCGTTCGTCGGCCTCAACGCCTGGCTGGAGGGCGAAGAGATGCCGCTCAAGGTGCCGGGCTTCGACGGGGGCGACCGCACCGCGATCGACCTGCCCGCGCCCCAGGCGGCGCTGCTCGACGCGGTCGAGGCGACGGGCAAGCCGGTGGTGATCGTGATGCAGAGCGGATCGGCGATCGCGCTGGGCGAACGCGGGCGCAAGGCCGGGGCGGTGCTCCAGGCGTGGTATCCGGGCGAGGCGGGCGGACAGGCGATCGCGGAGGTGCTGGCCGGGCGGGTCAATCCGAGCGGGCGGCTGCCGGTGACGTTCTACGCCTCGGCCGACCAGCTGCCGGCGTTCGGCGACTATGCGATGGCGGGGCGGACCTATCGCTATTTCACCGGCAAGCCCGAATATGCGTTCGGCCACGGGCTGAGCTATACCCGGTTCCGCTACGGCAAGGTGGCGGTCGCGGCGCCGCGCGTCGCCGCCGGCGGCGAGCAGACGGTCAGCGTCGAGGTCCGCAACGACGGCAAAGTCGCCGGGGACGAGGTGGCGCAGCTGTATCTGACGACCGAGGGTCGCGAGGGCGCACCGATCCGCTCGCTCAAGGGCTATGAGCGGATGCGTCTGGCGCCGGGCGAGAGCCGCACGGTGACGTTCCGCCTGACCCAGCGCGACCTGGCGCTGGCGGATGCGGACGGGACGATACGGGTCCGGCCGGGCCGTTATCGGCTGTGGGCCGGCGGGGGCCAGCCCGGCACCGGCGCGCCGGGCATGGCCGGGCAGTTCGAGGTGACCGGGGGGGCCACTCTGCCGCGCTAGCCCGCCGCCGGCTGCGGCAGCTTGGTGCCGAGCAGCACCAGCCGGTCGCCGGTAATGCCGAACCAGTGGGGCGCGCCGGCGGGGATCAGGAAGGTATCGCCGGGGCGAAGCGTCCGGGTGGTGCCGCCGTCGATCCGGCTGCCCTCGACCAGTCCGGCCCGGGTGGTCGAGGCGTCGGCCATCGTGCCGCCCGACACCAGCGTACCGCTGCCCGCGAGCACGGTGACGTATTCCGCCTCGTCCGGGTGGACGGCGGGGCGACCCGGCTTCTTCCAGATCTCGATCGCGGCGATGGCGGTGCCGCCGCGGACCAGCGGTGCCCAGGCGAACCCCTGGCCCGGCTTCATGCCGCGATCGAGCGTGGCTATCTGGGCCTTGACCTCGGCGGCGCTCGCGAAGCTGGTGGGATCGGCAGCCGCCCATGCCATCGGCGAACAGGCCAGCATCGCCAGCGCCCCAACGCCCAGAACCGTCCGCATCGTGCCAATCCTTCCATGCCGCGCACCATCTGGCGCTTCGTCGATCGGCAGGCTAAGGGGCCGGACACCGGTAGCGCAAGCCCCGGCGTCGCGTGTGCGGGCGTGGCGAAATGGTAGACGCAGCGGACTCAAAATCCGCCGGAGCAATCCATGTCGGTTCGAGTCCGACCGCCCGCACCACCTTCCCGCACGAGGGCGCGCCTCATGCGGCGTAGATGCGGTCCAGCACCTGGGCGACCTCGACGAGCCGCGCGGCGTCGGGGTCGAAGCCGCGGTCGGTCGTCAGTCGCTGCGCCCAGGCGATGGCGGCACGGCCACCCCAGTCGTCGGGCTGGTCCGCCAGCGTCTCGCGGGTCGTGCCGCTCATCCGTTCGGCGGTGAAATCGTAGAAGGAGCCGCCGACATTGGTGAAACGGGCGGCGCCGGCGGTGCCGTAGAAGGTCGCGACGATCTCCGCCTCCTGCCCGGCATGGAGCCGCCACGAACAGGCGAGGCGCACCGCGACGCCATCGCCGACGGTGAAGTCGGCGAGTGCGAGATCCTCCACCGCATCGGGGTTGGCAGCAAGCGGCGCGCCGCCCGCGAACAGGTGCGCGCGGACATCGTCGGTAACCGTCGGGAAGCCCAGCGTCCAGAGTGCGAGATCGACGAGATGGACGCCCAGGTCCATCACGCAACCGCCACCCGATTGCATACGGTCATAGAACCACGGCTTGTCGGGGCCATAGGCGTTGTGGAAAACCAGATCGACCGCCTGCATGCGGCCGAGCGCGCCGTCCCGGACCAGTGGCGCGACCGCAGCCATCGCGGCGGTGTGGCGGTAGGAGAAGTCGACGCCGAGCAGCCGGTCGGCCGTGCGCGCCGCCGCCACCACGCGCGCCGCCTCCACGGCGTCGCGGCCGAGCGGCTTTTGACAGAATACCGCCGCGCCCGCCTGCAACGCCCGGATCGACTGGTCGGCATGAAGCGCGCTGGGGGTCGCGATCACCACCCCGTCGACCCCGGCGGCAAGCAGCGCGTCGAGATCGGGAACGACTGCCGCCGCGGGGGCCAGTCGGACAGCCTCCGCCGTCATCTCGGGCGAGGGATCGCTGATCGCGACCGCCTCGACGAGGCCGGTGTCGAGCATTGCGGCCATGCGGTGCCGGCCGATCCAGCCGACGCCTAGGAAACCGATACGGGGTTTGTTCACGAGTGCCATCCTTCCGTCACCCCAGCGAAGGCCGGGGTCGCGTTGTCGGGGGGCTTCTGCGGCGACGCGACCCCGGCCTTTGCCGGGGTGACGGATCGGGCGGGAAGCCCCGATCGCGTCAATATTCGATCAGCGCCTTGACGAAGCCGGCAGGCTTGTCGCGGGTCGCGGCCAGCGCCTCGCCGAGGCGGTCGAGCGGGTAGCGGTGGGTGTAGAGCGGGGCGGGGTCGAGCCGACCGCTCGCGACCGCATCCACCGCCTCGCGCAGGCCCTGCATCTGTACCGCGGGATCGCGTTCGTGCGCGTTGACCACGTCGATGCCCTTCCAGTTCCAGTCCTGCATGTTGACCTGACGCGGGCCGTCCTGGTGATAGCCGGCGATCACCAGCCGCCCGCCGAAGCCGACGATCGCGGACGACAGGTCGAGCGGCCATTGCTTGCCCACCGCCTCGATCACGCGTTCGCACAGCCGCTCGTCGGTAAGGCGCTTCACCGCCTCGATGATCGCCCAGTGATCGTGCATCGGGATCGTCTCGACCGCGCCATAGTGGCGGGCGAGGTCGAGCGACTCCTGACGGCGGCTGATCGCGATCACTCGCGCGCCTGCATCGGTCGCGAGCCGGGTCAGGACCGCGCCGAGGAAGCCGATGCCGACGATCGCCACCGTATCGCCGGCGCGGATCTCCGACCGGCGGAAGATGTTGAACGCGCAGCCCAGCGGCTCGCCGGGAAAGGGGCCGGACAGCGCGGCGGGCAACTTCACCACCGCGCCCGCATCGGCAAGATCATATTGCGCGAAGCTGTGCCCCGACAGGGCTGCGACGCGATCGCCGGGGGCGAGGTCGATTACGCCCTCGCCGACCGCGTCGACGGTGCCCCAGCCTTCATGACCCATGCCGCCCGCCTCGCCGGGGAAGCTCGACCAGGGCTGGCCCTCCCAGGGTTCGACATTGGACGCGCAGACGCCGCAGCCCTGCAGCCGGATGCGGACCTGGCCGGCGCCGGCCCGGGGCATCGGCGCATCCTCGATCCGAAGGTCGGCGGGGCCCGCCAGCACGGCGGCGCGCATGGAAGTCGTCACGGGAAAGAAACCTTTCGATCGGATCGGGCGTACGGCGGGGATGGCAGATCAGCAAAAGGGGCGGCCGGACGTGCCGGCGGGCATGACCGACACGCTGACGAAGAACATCGAGCTCCTTGCCGAACGACGGCGGAACGATCGGATCAACTCGTCGCTCAGCGATCGCATCGCCGACCGGATCACCGGCTTCACCGGGTCGATGACGTTCGTGGTGATCCATCTGGTGCTGTTCGGCGGCTGGATCGCGATCAACCTGGGCTGGCTGCCGATCGTCCGCCCGTTCGATCCCACCTTCGTGGTGCTGGCAATGGAAGCGTCGGTGGAAGCGATCTTCCTGTCGACCTTCGTGCTCATCAGCCAGAACCGCATGGCGGCGATGGCCGACCAGCGCGCCGACCTTGACCTCCATATCAGCCTGTTGACCGAGCACGAGCTGTCGCGGCTCGCGACGCTGGTCGGGCGGATCGCCGAGCGGCTGGAGGTCGATACCGCGGACACCGACTTGGAGGAGATCGAGGTCGACGTGCAGCCGGACCGGGTGCTCGACGCGATCAAGGGCGAGGAGCAGCCGGACTGACCGGTCACGCCACCGCCTGAACGGGCATCGACAGGGGCGCGGCCTGCACGGTGGATGCGGGAGCGTAGCGTTCGATCATCTGCTGACAGAAGTCGGCAAAGCGCTCGGGCTCGCGCGCGGGGCTGGTGTGGTGTTCGGCCAGGCCCAGATGTTCGGGCGTGAAGCAGAAGGTGACGGTGACGTCGAAGTCGGCCAGCGCCTCCATCTGCCGGTCGAACCAGCCGAGCGCATCGGGACGGAAGCTGTCGGACCAGCTGAGCCCGGTGCGCAGCTTGCGGGTACCGAGGCGCTTCATCCATTCCACCGCGCTGTCGAGGCGGGGGTCCTGATAATGGAACCACTGCATCAGACCCATCCGGTTGGCGACGCGAGCATAGGCGTCGAGCGCGGGCTTGGCGCTGCCATCGGCGCGGATCAGGCCCATGTAGAAATGGCGGTAGTAGCTCGACCCCTCCGCCTCGCGGTGCCGGGTGGTGGCGCCCCATTCCTGTGGCAGGTCGAACAGCGAATACCAGTAGATGTTGGGAACGCGGCCGATCAGCAGTTCGGCGGTCTTCTCGACCCCGAACACCTGCACCTCCTCCGCGCCGAACGAGCCGACGCCGACCTCGGTCACCCAGACGGGCTTGTCGGTCACCGCCTCAATCTCGGCGACCTTGGCCGGCCATTCGCCAATCTGCCACAGGTTCCAGTCGAGCGGGAAACCGTGCACCGCGACGACGTCCACGGCGTCGAGCGCGCCATGCCCCTCCATCCGCTTCACCCACAGGGGATCGATCGGCGACATGCCGCCCAGCACGCGGGTGACGGCCGGGTTGGCGCGGTGGATCGCGGCGCCCGCGAGCCTGACATGCTCGCCGAAGCGCGACCAGTCGGGATCGAGCTCCGGGTCCCAATGGGACTTGTTGTTCGGCTCGTTCCAGATCATCGCGGCTTCGATCACGTGGCGCTCCTGCTGGCCGGGTACACGGCGGGTCGGCCGTACTCGGCATAGGGGACCGGCGCCACCCGGCAAATATAGACCTCGTTCTCCGGATGTGCCTCTATGGTGAAGCCGGCGGCGCGCAGCATCGCCTCCGACCCTGCGCGGTTGGGCGCCCACCAATTGGTCCAGTCGCCCGCGAACTGGCGCTCGATGAAGTGCATCCGCGGATAGTCGGGATCGGCGAAGAAGGGCGGCGGCGTAAAGGTCCCCGGCACGAAGAAGGGGTGATCCTCGATCGGCTCCCAGGTTTCGCGCGAGCCCTGCTGCATTGTCTGGAACAGCATGAGATCGTCCGCGACATGCTCGCGGATCAGGTCCAGCGCGAGCAGCGGGTGGCGCAGATGGTACAGCACGCCCATGAAGATCACGAGGTCGAACCGCTCGCCCAGCGCGCCGACGTCGTAGACCGACAGGTTGCGGAACTCGACCCCGCCGTCCGCCTCCGACCAGCCCAGCGCGCGGGTGGCGAGACGGGCCTGGTCGAGGTAGCGATCGTCCGCATCGATGCCCAGCACGCGGGCGGCGCCGCGCTTCTTCATCTCCACTGAGTAGAACCCGGCGTTGCAGCCGATATCGAGCACCGACTTGCCGGACAGGTCCGCCGGGATCGCATCGGCGAAGCGGGCATATTTGAAGCGCGGATAGTCGCCCAGGAAATGATCGGGCGCGGTGTGAAGGCCGTCCCCCAAGTCGATGTTGTGGAACCAGGGAGCGAGTGCCGCCACCTCGTCGCGTAGCGCCATCACCAGATCCTTTCGTTGAGGCTGAGGAGCTTGCCGCCCCAGTCGCCCATCACCGCGCGGGTGACCGACGCCGGGCCGACCTCGAACCGGAGCAGGTTGTCGAGCGGCAGGCCGAGTATGTCGGCGACGGCGGCGCGGATCATGTCGGAATGGGTGACCATCGCCACGACCTGGCCATCGCTCGACCCGGCAGTGGCGCGGAGGTGGCCGGCGACGCGCGCCTGCGCCTCGGCCATGGTCTCGCCGCCCGGGATGCGCGCGGTGCCGCGCTCGGTGTTCCAGCGGTCCCAGTCGGGATCGCCGTGAAGGTCGGCAAAGGTGGCGCCGGTCCAGTCGCCCATGTCGATCTCGACCAGCGCCGCGACGGGCGTGGGGGCGGGAAGGCCGGTGGCGGTCGCGATCGCGGCGGCGGTGTCGCAGGTGCGGTCCAGCGGGCTGCATTCGACTCGGTCGATCCGCTCGGCCGCCAGCGCCGCGCCGAGCCGGCGGGCCTGGTCGCGACCCGCCTCGCTCAGGTCCACGCCGGGCATCCGGCCGCTGAGCCGGTGGTCGAGGTGGATGTGCGCGGCATGCCGGATAAGGAGAATGGTCGTCGCCAAGATCGGCCCTTTGCTTGCGACCCCGGAACGATCGTCGGCCAAGAACCCCTTGGCGGATGACCGGTTCCTTGCCAAGGAACAAAGAAGAAGAAGCTGCGTTCGGCGGCAGGAGACAAGGGGGAGTGCCGCCATGGGCAGCATCTTGATAGAAGCGGGGTCGTCGGCCGGGGTCAAGACGGGACGATGAGCGAGACGATCCTGATTACCGGCGGGGCCGGGTTCATCGGCCGGTTCGTCTGCGACGAGCTGCTGCGGCGCGGCAACACGGTGCGCGTGCTCGACAGTCTGATCGAGCAGGTCCATGGCGACCTGGATGCAGGCGGACGTCCGCCGCTGCTGAACCCCGAGGTCGAGCTGGTGCGCGGCGACGTGCGCAACGGCTACGTGGTGGCGAGCGCGCTCAAGGGCGTCGACTCGGTGGTCCACCTCGCCGCGGAGGTCGGTGTCGGTCAGTCGATGTACGAGGTGGAGCGGTACACCTCGACCAACGACGTCGGCACCGCGGTGCTGTTCGAGAAGCTGATCGACCAGCCGGTACGCCGGGTCGTCACCGCGTCGTCGATGTCGATCTATGGCGAGGGGCTGTATCGCGACGCGGACGGCGCGCCGGTCGAGGACGCCGAACGCCACGGCCTGTGCGACGGGCTGTCCAACTGGGAGCCGGTGGACGGCGAGGGTCGGCCATTGTCGCCCGTCGCGACCCCCGAGTGGAAGCGACCCAATCTCGCGTCGATCTATGCGCTCAACAAATATGTGCAGGAGCGCACCACCCACATCATGGCCGCGCCCTATGGGATCGAGGGCGTGTGTCTGCGCCTGTTCAACGTCTACGGTCCCGGTCAGGCGTTGTCGAACCCGTATACCGGCGTGCTCGCGATCTTCGCGTCGCGCTTCCTCAACGGGCAGGCGCCGATGATTTTCGAGGATGGCGAGCAGCGGCGCGATTTCGTCCATGTCACCGACGTGGCGCGCGCGTTCGCCGACGCGCTGGTGCTGCCGCAGGCGGTGGGGGGAACGTTCAACATCGGTTCGGGGCATGACCGCTCGGTCCGCGAGGTCGCGATCGAACTGGCGCGCGCGATGGGCAAGAACGACCTGACGCCCGAGATCGTCGGCAAGGCACGGATCGGCGACATCCGCCACTGCTTCTGCGACACCTCGCTTGCCGCCGAGCGGCTCGATTTCCGGGCCACCGCCGATTTCGGGCAGGGGCTGGCCGAGCTCGCTGAATGGGTGGCGGAGCAGACCGCGACCGACAATGTCGCGCAGATGCGCGCCGAGCTGGAGAAGCGGGGCCTGGTGGCATGACCGACGGTGCGCCGATCCTGGTCACCGGCGGGGCGGGGTTCATCGGTTCCAACCTTGCCGACCGGCTGGCGGGCGAGGGGCATCGGGTGCGCGTGTACGATGCGCTGTCGCGGGCCGGGACCGAGCGCAACCTCGGCTGGCTCCAGGCGCGGCATGGCAACCGGATCGAGTTCATCCATGCCGACATCCGCGACGGCGAGCGGCTGGCGGCGGCGGCGGCGGACGTCGAGGCGGTGTTCCACCTTGCCGCGCAGGTCGCGGTGACGACCTCGATGACGGACCCGCGCGAGGATCATGACATCAATATCGGCGGGACGTTCAACCTGCTGGAGGCATTGCGGGTACGGGGCGAACCGGTGCCGCTGGTGTTCGCGTCGACGAACAAGGTCTATGGCGACCTTGCCGACCTCGACTTCGTGCGCGAGGACGATGCCTACGTCCCCGTAGATGCAGCGGTGCGCGCGCACGGCATCTCCGAGGCGCGGCCGCTCGACTTCCACACGCCCTATGGCGTGTCCAAGGGCGCGGCGGACCAGTATGTGCTCGACTATGCGCGCAGTTTCGGGCTGCCCGCCTGCGTCATCCGGATGAGCTGCATCTACGGCCAGCGCCAGATGGGGACCGAGGACCAGGGCTGGGTCGCGCACTTCCTGATCCGCGCGCTCGAGGGCCGGCCGATCACGCTGTACGGCGACGGTTATCAGGTGCGCGACATCTTGGACGTGGCCGATGCGGTCGAGGTGTATGTCCGGGCATGGCGCGGGATAGAGCGGGTCGCGGGTCGGGCGTTCAACCTGGGCGGGGGATCGGCCAACGCGGTGTCGCTACGCCAGCTGATCGCGTACATGGGCGAGCTGGTCGGGCGCGAGGTCGAGGTGTCCTTCTCCGACTGGCGCGCGGGCGACCAGCGCTATTTCGTCGCGGACGCGCGGGCGGCGGAGGCGGCGCTCGACCTGTCGCCCCGGCGCGACTGGCGGGGCGGAGTGGCGCGGTTGGCGGCATGGCTGGCGGAGGAAAGGCGGCTCAACCTGCCGCTCGCGCCCGCCCTGCCCGAAGCGCTGGCGTCATGACCCGCGTGCTGATGACCGCCGACGCGATCGGCGGGGTATGGCAGTACGCGATCGAGCTCGCGCGCGCGCTGGCGCCGACCGGCGTGGAAACGGTGCTGGCGGTGTTGGGGCCGGCGCCCGATCGCGCGCAACGCGAGGCGGCGGTGGCGATCCCCGGATGCCGGCTGGTCGAGACCGGATTGCCGATCGACTGGCTCTGCGACCGGGCCGAGCCGGTACTGGCCGTGGGACGGGCGATCGCGGCGCTGGCGGCCGAGCATGGCGCCGATATCGTCCATTGCAACATGCCCAGCCTGCTCGCCGCCGGGGCGGTGACGACGCCGGTGCTGGCCGTGGACCATGGCGGGATCGGGCCGTGGTGGCGCGCCGCGCATGGCGAGATGCCGCCGCCTGCCTATGCCTGGCTCGACGAGCTCATCGGTGCGGGGCTGAACGCCGCGGATGTGGTGGTCGCGCCCAGTGCGAGCTATGCCGCGATGCTGGCCGAGCATCATCGCCTGGGCGCCGCGCCGCTGGCGATCCATAACGGGCGCACGCCGCTGTCCCTGCCGACCGACGTGCCGCCGGCGCCGGGCGTGTTCACCGCCGGTCGGCTGTGGGATCCCGTCAAGGCGACCGCGCTGCTCGACGAAGTGGCGGCGGGGCTGGACGTGCCGTTCGAGGCGGCGGGGCCCCTGACGGGTCCGCATGGCGAGACGGTGTGCCCGCGCCATCTCGTCGCGCCCGGTCCGCTCAATGCCGACGCGCTGGCGGCTCGGCTGGTGGCGCGGCCCGTGTTCGTGTCGGCGGCGCGGTTCGAGCCGTTCGGGCTGGCGGTGCTGGAGGCGGCGCAGGCGGGATGCCCGCTGGTCCTGTCGGGCATTGCGACGTTTCGCGAGCTGTGGACGGGCGCTGCGCTGATCGTGCCCGAGGATGATCCAGACGCGTACCGCGTCGCGATCGCGCGAGTGCTGGTCGACGACGGACTGCGCCATCATCTCGGCGAGGCCGCACGCATCCGCAGCCAGCGCTATACGCCGGCGGCCACGGCGGCGGCGGTGGCGTCGATCTATGCAGGGCTGCGCGGGTCCCGGCACAAGGTTGCGGCATGAAGATCGTCTACTTCACCCACAGCCTTCAGTCGTGCTGGAACCATGGCAACGCCCACTTCCTGCGCGGGGTGTTGCGCGAGTTGCAGGCGCGGGGGCATCGGGTGCGGGCGCTGGAACCGGCGGGGAACTGGAGCCTCGCCAACCTGCTGGCCGATGCGGGCGCGAAGGGGCTGGAACCGTATCGGCGGCTGTATCCCGAGCTGTCGTCCGAGAGCTTCGCCGCCGGTGCCGACGTCGCGCAACTGGTCGGGGACGCCGATTTGGTGATCGTTCACGAGTGGAACGAGCCTGCTTTGGTCGGGGCAATAGGCGCATTGCGGGCGAGTGGCGGGCGGTTCCGGTTGTTGTTTCACGACACCCACCATCGCGCGGTGAGCGCCCCCGAGGAGATGCAAGCGTTCGACCTGTCGGGTTATGACGGGGTGCTCGCGTTCGGCGAGACGCTCAGCGAAGTCTATCGCGGCTGGGGTTGGGCGGACCGGGTGTGGACCTGGCACGAGGCGGCGGACACGCGGCTGTTCCATCCCCCGTCGGTCGAGCAGGACCGCGAGGGGCTGGTCTGGATCGGCAATTGGGGCGATGGGGAGCGCACCGCGGAACTCGAGCAATTCCTGTTCGCGCCGGCGCAGGGTTTCGGGCTGCCGCTCGACATCTATGGCGTCCGCTACCCGGACGCGGCGCGGGCGATGCTGGCGCGGTACGGGGTCGGCTATCACGGCTGGGCGCCCAATGCGCAGGCGCCGGAGATCTTCGCGCGTCACCTTGCCACGGTGCACGTCCCGCGCCGCTATTACAGCACCATCCTGCCGGGCATCCCGACCATCCGGGTATTCGAGGCGCTGGCCTGCGGCATCCCGCTCGTGTCGGCGCCGTGGGACGATGCGGAAGGACTGTTCCGGCCGGGGCAGGACTATCTGGTCGCGCGAGACGGGGCGGAGATGCAGCGGCACCTGTCCGCGATCCGCGACGATGCGGACTTGCGGGCGGGCCTGATCGCCGCGGGACTGGAAACCATCCGTGCGCGGCACAGCTGCGCGCATCGTGCCGAGGAGTTGCTGGCGGTCGCCGCGACGCTGGGCGTCACCGACCAGAGGAATGCCGCGTGAAGATCGCTTTCTACGGCTCCAGCCTGCTTTCATCCTATTGGAACGGAGCCGCGACCTATTATCGCGGCATCCTGCGTGCGCTGGCGGGTCACGGGTACGACATCACCTTCTACGAACCCGATGCGTTCGATCGGCAGCAGCATCGCGACATCGAGCCACCGGCCTATGCCAGGAGCGTCGTCTACCCCGCGACCCACGACGCGCTGAACGCGGTCCTGGCCGAGGCGGCGCGTGCCGACATCGTCGTCAAGGCGAGCGGCGTGGGTGTGTTCGATGCCGAGCTGATCGAGGGCATCGTCCGTCATGCCCGGCCGGACGCTCTGAAGCTGTTCTGGGACGTCGACGCGGCCGCGACGCTGGACGAGATGCGGGGCGACGTCTCGCATCCGGTGCTGCGCGCGCTGCCCGGACTCGACATGGTGCTGACCTATGGCGGCGGGCCGCCGGTGGTCGACGCGTATCGCGGCTTCGGGGCAGCGGCGTGCGTTCCCGTCTACAACGCGCTCGATCCCGAGACGCACCATCCGGTCGCCCCCGACCAACGCTTCGCCTGCGACCTCGCCTTCCTGGGCAACCGGTTGCCCGATCGCGAGCGCCGGGTCGAGGAGTTCTTCCTGCGTCCCGCCGCGGCGATGCCCGACAGACAGTTCCTGATCGGGGGTAATGGCTGGGAAAGCAAGGACATGCCGGGCAATGTTCGCCATCGCGGCCATGTCTACACCGCCGAGCACAATGCCTTCAACTGCACTCCCAAGGCGGTGCTGAACGTCGCGCGGGACTCGATGGCGCATATCGGCTTCTCGCCGGCGACACGGGTGTTCGAGGCCGCCGGCGCGGCGGCCTGCCTGATTACCGACGCGTGGGAGGGGATTGAGCAGTTCCTGATCCCCGACGCCGAAGTGCTGGTCGCGCGCGACGGGCAGGATGTCGCCGAGCATATGGCGGCGCTGACCCCGGAACGCGCGGGCGCGATCGGTCAGGCGGCCCTTGCCCGGGTGCTGGCCGAACATACCTATGCCTTGCGCGGGGTACAGGTCGACCGGCTGTTCCGCGAACATCGTGCGCGGGTGGCGCAGGCGGCATGAGGCTGGTCGTCCTCGGCCTGTCGCTCAGCTCGTCATGGGGCAATGGCCATGCCACCACCTTTCGCGCGCTGCTGAAGGCCTTTGCCGCGCGGGGACACGACATCCTGTTCCTCGAACGCGACGTGCCCTGGTACGCCAGGCAGCGCGACTGCACCGACCCCGCGTACTGCCGGCTGTGCTTCTACACCGATATCGACGACCTTGCGCGCTTCACGCCCGAGATCGCGGAGGCGGATGCGGTGATCGTCGGATCGTACGTGCCCGATGGCGTCGCGGTCGGCCGCTTCGTGCAGGAGGTGGCGGGCGGCACCACCGCGTTCTACGACATCGACACGCCCGTCACGCTCGCCAAGCTGGGCCGCGGCGACCATGAGTATCTGTCGCCCGAGCTGATCCCCGGCTACGACCTGTACCTGTCCTTCACCGGCGGGCCGACGCTCGACCTGCTCGAGAACCGTTATGGATCACCGGCGGCGCGCGCGCTGTACTGTTCGGTCGATGTCGAGGCGTACCGCCCGTTGGGCGTGCCGGTAGGGTGGGACCTGAGCTACCTCGGCACCTACAGCCCCGATCGCCAGCCGACGCTGGAGCGGCTGCTGATCGAGCCGGCCCGCGCCGCGCCCGAGCGGCGGTTCGCGGTGGCAGGACCGCAATATCCCGACAGCATCGACTGGCCGGCCAATGTCGAGCGGATCGACCATCTGCCCCCGGCCGAGCATGCCGCCTTCTATTCCGCGTCCCGCTTCACGCTGAACGTCACGCGGGCGGACATGATCGCGGCGGGCTGGTCGCCGTCGGTGCGGTTATTCGAGGCGGCGGCGTGCGCCACCCCGATCATCTCCGACCGGTGGGACGGGCTGGACCGGCTGTTCGCGCCGGACGGGGAGATCATTCTCGCCGACACTGCGGCCGACGTGCTTGCGGCGTTGGACCGGGATGCGGGCGCGATCGGCCGGGCGGCGCAGGCGCGGGTACTCGCCGAACATGGCGCGACGATCCGAGCGGGCGAGCTCGAAGCCTATCTGAACGAAGCCGGGGAAACACCCGCGCAGGAGAGGAGTGCCGCATGACGACCCCCGAAGATCCCGTGCTGGTGGCGGGCGGTGCCGGTTTCATCGGATCGCACCTGTGCGCGCGGCTGCTGGACGAGGGGCGCGAGGTGATCTGCCTCGACAACCTCCAGACCTCGCGGGCGTCCAACCTGCGGCTGCTGGAAGGCAGGCCGGGGTTCACCTTCGCCCAGGCCGACATCGTCCGGCCGCTGCCCGATGCGGTGACGCGGTTGCCGCGGATCGGGCGCATCTACAACCTCGCCTGCGCAGCGTCGCCGCCGCAATATCAGGTCGATCCCGAACACACGATGCTGACCAACGTGGTCGGCACCAATCACCTGCTCCGGCTGGCGGAGGCGACCGGCGCACGCTTCCTGCTCACCTCGACCAGCGAGGTCTATGGCGATCCGGAGATGCATCCGCAGCAGGAGGCGTATCGCGGCTGGGTGAACTGCACGGGGCCGCGCGCCTGTTACGACGAGGGCAAGCGCGCGGCGGAGGCGCTGACCTTCGACTATGCGCGCGCCGGGCGGGCGGAGGTGCGGGTCGCGCGCATCTTCAACACCTATGGTCCGCAGATGCACCCCGACGACGGGAGGGTGGTGTCGAACCTGATCTGTCAAGCGCTGTCGGGGCGCGAGATCACGCTTTACGGCGACGGCAGCCAGACGCGGTCGTTCTGCTACGTATCCGACATGGTCGATGCGCTGGTAGCGTTGATGGAGTCCGACATCGGGTCGGAACCGGTCAACGTCGGCAACCCGGTCGAGCTGACCGTGCGCGAGCTGGCCGACCGGGTGGTGGCGCTGACCGGCACGGCCGCGCGGGTCGTGTACCGGCCGTTGCCGCAGGACGACCCGCGCCGCCGCCGGCCCGATATCACGCGGGCCAAGGCGCTGCTCGGCTGGGAGCCGCGGGTGCCGCTGGCCGATGGGCTGGCGCGGACCTGCGCCTGGTTCGCCGAGGAGCTGGAGCGGACCGCACCGGCGGCGATCGCGGCGGAGTGATCAGGCAAGTCGCTCGCGATCCAGCGAGTCGAGGATGCGCGCACCGGCCATGACCACGGCGATCGGGCAGGCGGCGAACAGCAGCTTGCCGCCCCAACCGGGATATTGGGCGAGATAGTGGACGCCGCGCTCCACCGCGCCGGTCGCGAGGCCGTAGATGACCAGAAACGCCTCGAACTTGGTCTTGATGACGAACAGGCGGGCGAAGCGGAGGAGCATGCCAAAGGTTACGCAAGCCGCGGGCCAATGGCGGATTTGCGCGGGTTCCGAATTACCGGATGTGGTTACCTGTAAGTAAATCCGACAGGTCGAGCGCGTCGAGCAGGGCGCGGTGCGCGGCCTCCACGATCCGCACCAGCGCCGGATCGGCGATCGCGGCGGGGTCGATCGCCTCGGGCCAGTGCGCCTCGACGATCGCGGCGATGTGGTCGAGCCGGGGGTGATCGACCAGGAAGCGCGGGTCCACCGTTGCCGGATCGGCGACGACGCGCAGCCGCAGGCAGGCGGGGCCGCCGCCATTCGCCATCGACTGGCGTATGTCGACCACCTCGACGCGCCGGATCGGGCCGTTGCCGGCCACCAGCGTGTCGCAAAAGGCGGCGGTCGAGGCGGTTGCGCGGACTTCGGCGGGGACGATCAGCACCATGCCGTCGGGGGTCGAGACGAGCTGGGCGTTGAACAGGTACGATTCGATCGCATCGGCGAGCGACACGGCGGATGCGGGCACCTCGACGATCTCGACCTCGGGCAGGCGGCGGCGGAGCGCGGCGTGGGTGCCGTCGCGGTCGGCAAAGGCGTGCTCGTGCGCGAACAGGACGCGTTCGTTGGCGACGGCGACGACGTCGTTGTGGAAGGCGCCGGCCTCGATCGCGGCAGGGTTCTGTTCGACGAACAGCGTGCGGGCGGGGTCGAGGCGGTGGGCGCGCGCGACGGCCTCGCAGGCTTCGCGGTGCTGGCGGGCGGGAAAGCGCCCGCCGGGGGTGGCGTGGACGAAGATCTCGAGGCCGGGGGCGGCGTGGGTGGGGGCGAGGCGCAGATGGTTGGCGGCGCCTTCGTCACCGAAAGGGGCGGGTACGGGCGGGTGGACGGCAAAGGCGGCATGGGAAAAGGCGAGGCGCAGTTGTGCCAGGGTCCAGGGCCACTCATGGCTGCGGTGTGGCATGGTGGCGAGATTGGCGACGGTCAGGTGGCAACGGGCGTCGGCGGTGTCGGGGGCCGGGGACACGGTCGCCGCATTGGCGGCCCACATCGCCGATGCGGACAGCGATTGCGCCTGCAGATGGGGCGCGGCGGTGGTGTATTCGGCGTGGAGTCGTGCGAGCCAGGCGTGGTCCGGTCGGGGTGGAGGGATGAAAATGCCCTGGACCAGTCCGAGATCGAGCGCGGCGCGCATCTTGGCGATCCCCTCCAGCGCGGCGGAGCGGGGATGCGAGACGCGGCCGGCGTTGCGGGTCGCGGCAAGGTTGCCGGGACTGAGCCCGGCGAAATTGTGGCTGGGGCCGACGATGCCGTCGAAGTTGATCTCCCTCACCATCGCGGCACCCACAGCACCGGATCGCCCGGGCCGACGCCGAGCGCGCGGGCGCAGTCGGGCGACAGGGTGACGCCGTCGCCGGCGGCGGCGGCCTGGCCCAGGCAGCAGCGGAAGTCGGCCAGGCGGCCGGCGGCGACCAGCGCCTCGTCCGGGACGGTCGCGATCGCCGCGACCCGCCCCGGTCGCGCGTCGGCGATCGTGCGTACCCGGTCGGTGCGCGCGGTCATGGTCGGGCCGCCGTCGAAGATGTCGAGGTAGCGTTCGAACTGGAAGCCTTCGTTTTCCAGCATCCGCATCGCGGCGCGGCCGGAGGGGTGGGGCAGGCCGATCACCGCGCGCGCGGTTTCGGGCAGCATGGCGGTGTAGATCGGGTGCTTGGGCATCAGGTCGGCGATGAACTGGTGCCCATGGATCGCGTTGAAGCGGTCCGCATCCTGGAAGTTCATGCCGAAGAACCGGCCCGCCAGCCCGTCCCAGAAGGGGGAGCCGCCCGCCTCGTCGATCACGCCGCGCAGTTCGGCGAGGATGCGGTCGGCAAAGCGCGCGCGGTGGGCGCGGATGAACAGGTAGCGGGCACGGGCGAGCAGCAAGCCCAGTCCCCCGGCGCGTTCGGCAGGATGGAGGAACAGCCCGCCGACCTCCGACGAGCCTTCCAGATCGGTGGTGAGCGCGAGCATCTCGGCACGAAAGGTGCGGTCGAGCTCGCGGCTGGTCTGGGTCAGCGTGCCGAGGCGGTAGCTGTAGAAGGGGTGACGGTGGCCGACCTGCGTGAAGATCTGGCAGGTGCCGCGGACCTCGCCCGTTTCGACATGTTCGAGCATCAGCACGAACAGCTCGTCCTCGACCCCCTCGGCATCGCGCGCGAAGGCGGCGTGGCTGCGGTCGAGCTTGGCGCGCAGCGCGGGGCGATCGGGGGGCAGGTTGGTGAAACCGCCGCCGGTCAGCTTCGCCATCTCGTACAGATGGGCCAGGTCGCCGTCATGGGCGGCGCGGATGCGATGGCTCACCACCGGCCCGCGCCCAGTCGCGCGATGGTCAGCGCCGACAGCGCGGCGCGTTCGGGCAGGCTGTCGATCGCCATCCATTCGTCCGCGGAGTGGATCGCGCCGCCGCGCACCCCCATGGTGTCGACCACCGGCACGCCTGCGGCGGCGATGAGGTTGCCGTCGCACACCCCGCCGGTGTCGCGCCAGCCGATCGGGATGCCGATGTCCGCACCGGCCCGCGCGACCGCGGCGAACAGCCGGGCGGCACCCGCGTCGATCGGCTTGGGCGGGCGATTGAAGCCGCCATGGGGCGTGATCGTCACCTCGTGCGCGGCCGATATCCGGGCGATCGCGGCATCGAGAGCGGCCTGTGCGCGGCCCACGGCGTCGGTGTCGGCGGGGCGGAAGTTCACCCGCAGCACGGCGAGGTCGGGCACGACGTTGTTGGGGCCGCCGCCGTCGATGCGGGCGGGGTTGACCGTCAGCCCCGGTGCCGCCGCGTCGGCGAGGCGCAGCGCCAGCGCCGCCGCCGCGACCACCGCGTTGCGCCCGTGGGCGGGGTCACGCCCCGCATGCGCGGCGCGACCGCGGACGACCAGCGACCAGTTGCCGCTGCCGCCCCGGGCGCCCGCCAGCGTCCCGTCGGGAAGCGCCGGTTCGTAGGTCAGCGCCGCCCGCTTGCCGCGTGCAGCCTGCGCGATGAGCGCGGCGGAGGACAGCGAGCCGGTCTCCTCGTCGCTGTTGACAATCACCTCGTAACCGATGTGGTCGAGCCCCGCCGCCTCCACCGCCGCCAGCGCGGCGAACATGACCGCGAGCCCGCCCTTCATGTCGGCGACGCCGGGCCCGCCGAGCCGCCCGTCGCGGCGGTCCGTCACGGCCTGGAACGGATGATCGGCGGGGTAGACGGTGTCCATGTGGCCGGTGAGGAGCAGCTGCACTGGGGCGTCGGCCCGCACGCAAAGGCGCAGGTGGCGGCCATGGTCCGTGGGGATCGTCCGCCCGGCGGGATCGACCGTATCCACCGGGGCCGGATCGACCAGCGTCAACGCGCCCGGCAGAGCCGAGGCCGCGTCGGCGAGCAGCCCCGCCATCGTCGCCAGCCCCGCCAGATTGCGGGTGCCGCTGTTCACCGCCGCCCAGGCGCGGGTGCTGTCCAGCATCGGCGCGGATCGAGCGACCTCCACCAGCGCGCGTTCGGCCGTGTTCATCCCGTCCATCGCACTAAGATAGCAGGGCGCGGTGGTCAGA
>Ga0325401_1000886_pt1 | contig 23753 bp, 18 predicted proteins | sample PopdelMetagenome_FD_205666 | JGI IMG/M metagenome (GOLD analysis project Ga0325401, IMG submission 205666) | Populus deltoides microbial communities from Bellville, Georgia, United States - Xylem-PdKOR-R2 | ecosystem: Host-associated > Plants > Phyllosphere > Stem > Wood/Secondary xylem | place... | reverse complement strand
TTTCTCTTCCAAGGATGCAACTTTATAGGCCGGGATATAGACTTTTAGGCATTGAATGTTCTATACCGGTACCAGATGAAAAAACCATGAATGGGTGGCTGAGTTATTGAAGAGCTAGGGCCAAGAGGTATGCTCTTTCTATGGTTTTTAGTTCGAATCCCTCGATTCCCTCTGCACATTAATATTGATGGCCACGGGCATGCCATGTTATTGACAGCCTTGTTTGGGGAGAGGAGATTTAGTGTGGTGCGCGCAAACGGGCTTATGATATCTTTCTTACAAAAAAAAAAAAAAAAGAGTACCAGATGAAAATATTAAAAGACAAATAAGCACTTTGCAATCTTTTGCTCATAAAACTGGTTCGTGTAAATTAGGGTCAAATAATTAATGGGTTCATTATGATGAGAATATCTGGGGAATAAGGACTTGGATGTAGGAGTAGGTAGCCTTCCTCAGATACTTGCTTCCTAACTAGCATTCTGAGTTCTTATACCAAGTTATAAATTGCTCCTAACTAATGTTTATAAGGTTCTAAATCTCCAAAGCATAAGCTACAACTTACTTTCCTTGTCATTTATATCATTGCTCAAATATTATATCGCAGAGATATCAGAAGCCAAAATGAAAGAGGTCAAACTTTACAGGCAAATATAATTAAACAAGTGTTACAATTTGGAGATTCCTTGTACATGAAATCTTTTAACTATATAAAATCATCCAGCAGTACTTTCTGTTTTCGACAAATTAACCTAACCATTATATTCTTTAATGTTTTGGTAGTCGTTTATAGGGCATCAAAGGATGTCTTAATTAAACAAGTCTTCCCAGTGAACATTTATGATCAAGCGAAGTGCCCCAGAATAAAGCATCTGATTATTTTTCTCTCTATTTTCTCTACCATCTTCTACAGGCCAGATTCTGCATCCCGGCGAAAATGAGCCTCCTCATATAACAGGTATGATCATGAACTCAATTAACTATTTTCTCTTTAACACAAAATTCTACTGTCACCATGCTTAGTTTTCATATCTTCTTGTTACTTATGACCAGGGGTTAACCAAGTCCCTCGCCATGACAATTCTTTCAGAAGTTGGTGATAGGACATTCTGTGTTGCTGCTGTAAGTATACCATTCACCTGTCACTTTTAGTATATGCAGTTCATAACATCTCTTAGGTACATCAGAGATTTTTTATACATCTGATGATGTTTCAATATTTTGAGTAGCTGATGCCTGATTGTCTCTAAGTATATGAATAAATCAAAAGGTCCAATTGGCAGAAAAAATTCTTGTATTATTTGAGCAACCATACTATATCAGATTCTTGATTGTATTTCCTTCTGACACCATAATTGAATGTCTTGGACATGGCTCAGCACAAGCATGTAGTAGTAAAGAAACGTAGGTTCTGCAAGTTCGATGCATATAAACAGAGACATGCCAGAACTTTCATGCTCAGGTGCTAGACATATGTGGCTCATGCCCCACGGGGATGTCGCCGACAGAATCACTGCCATAATTATGGTAACCAGGTCCGTATCTGCTCCTGAAAACCCCAGCGTGGAGAAGCACCACATACAGGAACTGACTTAGGAGTGATATTATAATCAGTGCTTCCAAAGTTTTCTGCATGCACATTACCAGTTATTAAGGTAGTGATAAGGTAGCAATATAGGAGAGCTTTTCTAGCTCTTCTCTTGGCCAAAATCTCAGAAAATACTTCCTTAGGATAGTAGATGGCTAATATAAACTATCCGCTTTAGAGTTCTTACCAATCTTTTTTCTCTGTGCCCTCCTAATAAAATTTGCTTGCATTCAAATCTACAACAAGAAACTCAACCAGATTAGATAGAGAGTATAATCATATTTCACTTGATCAATGTTACTCGAATTAAGAACAAAAGAATAAGTGAAATACAGATTCCTAAATGTATTCTATATACAGTTTCTTTCTGTAAGTGTAACTTATACAGGATTCATCATCAAAAAGTTCTCCAACTCCATCCCAAGCCTCCAACAAAGTATTTGTAGAGTTAAAAGAAATCCCCTTGCCACAAACATCCTAAACACTGCCAAAGTCTCGATGATTTGCAAAAGAAATCAGAGAGATTTTATTTTTCAAAGCAAATACAATTGTACTTCAGAAGTGCAATGTTCAGGCTCAATTTTAGCCAGAGAGAACATACCCAAAAGCAAGGGCAGTAATAGCCCAAGAAATGATTGCCATGGCACTTGCACTTGCTAAACTATCATTTCTCCATGCACGAAGATGGACAAACCCAACAAGCATTGAACTAGCACCAATTACCCCACTTAGCAGTGCATATATCAACATGAAGCTTGTTGCTGGATTGCCACCCAAATCTGAAAATAGCATAAAAGTGTCAGGCCCAAGCTAGCACTAATTGGTATCTCAAGAGCAAAAGAACTGCAGATTAAAGATCAAGAGTACTTACGTTGGTGATTCTGTTCACCATTGATGTATTTGTCAACTGACCAACCTGCTAGCCCAAGCACAATGATATAAAATACCAAGTTCACTGCTAAAAGTGGACCTATTAAATCTTTACTATCCCTTCCAACAGCCATCATCAAGACCACTCAAAATCCGAGCTTTTATTCAAATCCAAAAACGCGCTCTCTTCAGAGTAATCTCAGAAAGAGAAGGGCTTGTGGGGTTTTGTTAATGTTGGTGAAAAAACGGTTAGGGTTTACGTGGCCCTTAACGTGAGAACCTGACCTCGCTGGTGTGTGTTGCGGAAGGATGCAGGGTCTTAAACGTGGGAGGACATAGGGATTGTTTGGATACATATAAACAAACACAAAGAGCTTGTTGAGGTTCCAAAGATTAGTTCCAGCTCTATCTTCTTCCTTCTGGAAGTAGCTACTTTTTAAAGAGATTCGCATTGATTTATTTACTGGTGATGTAATAGGACTAGAAGGGGATAGAATGTACTAGGGCACTTGTCATTGACTGACCCTCAAAAGAACATCAAATAAAAATCCACTACAAAAGGAAATCAAGAGAAAAAGAAGTGACACGTTTGCGACATGCACAAGGCCACAGTAGACAGCAGCTCATGTCACAGGGGACCAAGATTGAAGCCAACTCTTCTGTCCTAACATGCTCTTTTTTAAAATGAATTATAATTTTTCACTGTCCCTTTCTTTTACAAATTCACAGAATAAAACAAGAAGGCTAGTGTTTTTTTCCCTTTGAGTGGTCTCAGTGACAAAGGATGCATGGGGCACCTCAGGGATTTAATTAAGCATAGGTATTGCTATATGAACTGACAGTATTTGAGTTACGAACTGCAGTAATGCGATGCATGCAGTGAAGCTTTGACCGAAAATTCAAATCCTGGTAAGCCAAATGTAGTGAATTTTGTAGGGTTAGCTTGTTTAGTGAGCTAGGCAGGAACAATCGCATAGATGGTTAATTTCTACAAACTTCAGTTAATGGCCACCTGACTACGAGGTACTGATTAGAGAAGTGATATGGAATTTAGTACCACATAGTCCCATTTGATATATGGTTTCAGAATTTTGAAATTCCAATATATTGAAGCAGGTTCCATTATCTTCGAAATAGAGCAGAAAAACTCCTACACAGCCAGAAAAAAAAAGATGTTTATTACAGAACTTTATTCTATATATACGCACACATCTGTCTATTCTTTTTCCAACTAAACCACTCAGAGACTTTCTATATTGGTCTTGAAAAGTAAAAGCGAGATTTTGAATCCTATGTTTTCACAACTATACGGAGTCTTCAAGGACTACTGTTTCTAGGGGAGGTTCAACAAAGAAAAGCAAAGAGCTTAAGAAGAGAATGAAGATGGTGAATATAATGAGTGATTTACAAGGATCTGCATGTCTTTTAACAAGCGCAATGCCTTCATCTTGACCACTTCTTGAAGACGCATCATCCAATTGTAGAGTTGCACATGTGAAAAAACCATAAACTATGCCTGTCAAAACTGCTCCCAAATGTGTCCTACAGAAAGTAGCGGGTAAAAAGGCTTAACTATCCATGTAGCAGAGTACAGCAAAACCATTTTATGCTTACTGTTCTTCCCATAATGTTTCTATTCAATCCTTCTCAAGTTCCAATAATCTTGTATCTATATGATTATGTGGTCAAGGGAAGTATCTTTTATGAATTATTAGCAGTTATCTTACCAGTCATCGATTGGACCAAAATGGCTCAAGATGAAGCTAACAGCAGTAGTGATTACTGCCTTCTGGAACATACGATCAAAATCATCCTTCGATATTACATCTTTATTTTGATTCTGATAAATGAGCCAAGCTCCAATAATGGCAAATACTGGTCCCTGCATTAATATCAAAGTTTAAATAGCCAACATATTACTGGCATATCTTTGAAACATCTGGGCCTGGAAAACAAATTACTTACTGACAAGTATGTAAAGAAATAAGGAAATAAGGGAAGCAAAAAAGAGGAGGTGAAATGATGCTTACTGTGCCACCAACAGTTGGCTCTGGTGTGTGGAGAAAGCTTGTCAAGTTTCCTGAAATTCCTCCAAGCACGTATATCAAGAAAAATGTGAAGGAACCATAACCTCGGCAAACTTCAGGCCCAAAGGTAAGCAGTGACCAAGATCCAAGAACCACATGAAAAGCTCCAGAGTGCTGCATATACCATGAAGTATTAGAGACTACATTTTGCAATGTCAAAGTAACAATGCATCAGTCTTGCAAAAAGTCGAACTGATAAACTGTTTCCTGCATGCTAAGTATTATGAGTTTACTTCATTAATTACAACATTTACGACAGCAATTTATCTCAGGTACGGATAATAACGTTTTAAAATGACAAATGCAGACTTGAAATGGATCCAAGTTGCTATGGATAAAATTGCCTCTTGTAATGAACAAGGTGATTGTTGCTACTTTCAAGTTCCAACATTTGCCTTGTTAATCAAGAGAGATGGAAAACAGTAATAGAATGGGAACACGAACCCATTTGTCAATCTTGTACCAGAAACATTGGTGTCACAAGCCTCCACCATTCTCCAACTAGGATCAAATCATTTATCTTTGCGCCATATAACAGAGGGAGTGAAAAGAGCGCAAATTCGGAATTCCTCACCGGACTAGCAATTTCGAACAGAAAAACGGCAATATTTATGGAAGCCAGTGTACCTCTGCATTCAAATATGGATAGGCAGCAATATTATCTAGAATGCCATGAAATAGCAACTATGAAACTATTCTAGAAGAAAAGAAGACAACATGACATCCTGCGATGGAACTAGGACTTCATCAAGACAGGATATGACTTACATTAAGTAGAAATAAGAGGTTTCATAATTTTGCTCTAAAGCTTCAGACCTCCTCGAACCACTTTCAATATACTGATTTCTCAGTTTCCTGAAGCTTCTCAGTCTCTCTTCATTATCTCTTCTAGATTCTTTACTGACTGATATTGGTTTTACTATTGGATTTTCCTCCGTAGCTTCATCATTGAAAGTTGATGATACATTATTCTCTAAGTTTGCATCTGGAGGCACGCAGAAAAATTTAATCAATTTTTTTCAGCAGGAAAGCATAATCGAGGAAAAGGTGATAAAATCACCCCGAGCTAAAAGAACTAAATAGTGCTGATAAGTTTTAATATGAATGATATGAAATGTTATCCACTACATGAATCTGCAAGTATAGCCTGAATAAAGACAGCATAAAAAATAGTGTATATCACACTAGCTAATTCTGTTTCTTAGAAAAGTAAATCGACAACAAGGAAGTTGGCTTCTGCTGTTGCTCCTCAATGGTGCAGAATGTGGTTAATTAAGGTGTGTTGGAAAAATGGACACAGTGAAGGGTAGAGCTTGAAAATTACTGAGCTGCCTGAAAACTAAAGTAAAAGAGCAGGAACAACAAAAAAAACTATTTGAGCTTGGAATGATTAAAAACTCTTTCAACTAATTCTGGGGTGGAAAATAAGAGACTGGAAAGTTTACATGTTTCAGCAGGCTGCTTATTGGTAAATTTTTTGCCTTCGATGCATTGACAAATCGATATTTGTCGTGAACCTGAACTGCTAAATCTGTTATTCTTTTCTAATCTAAATTCTCAAAATCCTCTCCCAATAAGCAAGTTGTCGTGACTGGACTGGACTACAGGTGAGATCCTCTTCTAGCGTTTTTCTGTAATTATCATAGAATACTGTAAGGGCTGCAGCTGCACAGCCATTACTCTCATGTAAAAGGAGATTCATGGTTTTCGAGTAGCCAGATTTTGTAGTTTGTGATACTGATACTATAACCCTTACATTACTTGCATTTATGTGCACACAAATGTCCTAGTCCAGGAGTCACTAGCAATCAAAATCTACTAATATAAATATTGGGGACATGATAACTTACCTTTATCAAGCTTGTCAAGATAAGCATTTAGATATTCCAGCTCCTCCTTCACATTGATTTGCACTCTTGTATCCAAAAAATCTGTCCTCTCGTTACAAGAATCTGCAGAGGGCTCACTTACATTATCTTGGAGTTTTCCAAAGTAAGAATCTAATAATCTCAGTTGCTTCTCATTTGTACCAGACTTCGATGCACAGCACGCCACAGAGAGATTTTCTCTACTTGTTCTGTGGATTTTATGCAGGTGGGGTACGTCCCTCACGCTCTGAAATTTCAAGAGACCCTGGTTAAGAATCGTTCCTTTTGAAGCATTCGTCCTACCTCTAGTCTTAACTTTCACCAGAACATCAGCAGTTGTATATATTACTGGCCAATTCCTCTGCACATCACTTGAAATTGAGAGGTAACTGCCCCCGTGTGCAATAGCAAAACAGGCACAAAGAAGACCTCTCTCGTGTTGCCTTGCTGAATTTCGAGTTGAGAGAGTATGATCTTTACAGGGGATTTTGTAGCATATTGGAACTACAGCCATGTAAACCTGCAAAATCAACCGAACAAAATGATATCAGCAACTAGAACTCTGGAAGGGAGAAGAAAAAAAACTGTCTGTCGAATTACGATTGTACTTAGAACTCTGTTCTAAACAGCTACAATCAATATCATTTTCAGTTTCAAGAAAATACATAAATACAGCAGAAATGCTACTCTTCACATCAGCTAGTCAATCCAAAGGGACAAGAATCCGATCCGACAGACCTATTGCACGGTAAAGATTTTATTTCACTACTTTGAGAGAAGAAATTTCAAACAACATAATCACTCAGATTATAAATATTTTGGGGGAGTTTTTGTTATGGAAAACATTGCTATTCCCAAGTGAAAATTGACAAAAATTGCTCTCTTAAAAATATCTTCTAGATAATTAAGAAGCTATCTCGTATGCTTATAAATGATGTTTTTAAGCCACAACTAGCGTTCAACACACTCTATAGTGCTTTGTTTGCACAGTAACCACTGAAATGATAAAGTTAGGTGTCTAATGCAATAAATTCAAGTTTGATGTCAAAAAATGTGTTCTTGGAAGTCCCTCTGTGCTACAATCTACCCCAGCACCTGCTCAGTTTAAGGAAGCCAACTTCATTTGGAAGAACCCAAACACACCAATTCATGACTAGTACAGGTTTGGATATGCCAAGCCTGAACTAAAATTGAAGAAGTGTGTGAACTGGCATTATGGTATTCACCAAAAACACAAAATCTCTTGTTTTGAACAAGAACTTCACAGTGCAACATTAATCAATTGAACGAAGAGAAAGGAGAAGGAATTTCCCTCCTTTTTCTCGCTTACTTCCCAGTTCATTGAAGTGAATAGCAATCGTTTATTAAAAAACTTTATAGTTCAGAGAGAAAGAAAATGATCACAGAAGCAAGATAGCCAAACCAGAAAAAAGGAGGGTAAAGGAATGGAGGAGTACCATAAAAGGATGGCAGTTAATGCACCGCCAACTGCCAAGAACGACAAACTTTGCCGTGAAGCCACAGAAACTTGGAACTAATAAGAAGTGTCGCAGAGAGCAGTTAAGGATGCACTTTCCTGGTACTTGCATTAATGTTCTTATTGCAAGAATCTTGGAAGTGAAATAGCTGTTAGGGATCAGCCGCAATCTAGTTATCCTTTTCTTATCTTTGTTGGCCCATTTAAATGCTGCCACGTGTGGATTATGGAAATTCCCACCATATTTGTGGTATTGGATTTGCCCCACCATGGATTTTCATGGACCCACAAAATGTGGTTCACGGAGATCACGTCTACGATAAAACTTGCACTCATGCTGGTTTTTTTATTCGATCATAAATAATATTTTTAATCAATTTTCACATAATAAAAATTAAATCTCATTAGTAACTAATTTTAACAGCACATCATTCTCACGTCTTCTTGAAATATTTAAAGGAATTCAATATTTTTTTTGAAATATCGTTTTCAAAATATGAATTTAGTTAAATAAAAAAAAATATATTATCTCTGAGTACCACCAAGACAATCTTTTGAAGTTGACATTGATAATTATTGAGCTTGGTAAATTATCTAAATTTTGTAATTTATTTGGGTTTTTTTTACGTGCTAATTTTTACATGTTTTTTTTACTTTTCGATTCGTTTCCTGGGCTTTATTTACGTGCTAATTTTTACATGCTTATTTTACTTTTTGATCCATTTCCTTATGTATTAGAACAACAAATTTTTACATATAGATCGGTATTAGAACTGAGCTAGGTTTCAAAAAAAATAAAAAGAGAAAAAATTTAGTATGACTCGGTTGATCCAATTAAAAATCCGGTTATAACTTATTAATTTTTTTATTTTTTTATTAAAATGATGTTTTTTTTAAAAAAAACTATGATTTAAACAATTCCTTGTTAATGACGACGAATTTGTGGAATGATAACGTGAAGATAACCTTTCTACTATAGTTTTACAAAAATTTAACCATAATACGAGAAAGAAATTTGTAAGTTAAAGAAGAAATATATTTCACTGGAAATGCTAGAAAAAGCCATAAAACTATCATATATATATATATATATATATATATATATATATATATATATATATATATATATAATCCATTTTTCCTGCTGTAGATTGCTACAACAAACACAACTTAGATTTAAAAATAGAAAAAAGATTCTATTCTGGAGTTATTTTGCCAAAAGAAAACGAAAAGAAAGATAAGAGGAGGCCGGTGGCAGAAGACTTTGGCAGCATCGCTAGCAAGATATGGCATCGATCTTGCAGCTGCCGAATTTTATTTGTCCCTTGACAAAGGCTACATTTTAAATCTTCTATCGAACTGGCAAATCAATAATTCTTGTTCCTCTAAAATGGCAAGTGAGTTTTTTTTTAACCATTTTAATTTTTTTTTAAATGATTCAGGAAACATGTTCGGGGAAGGGATGAGAACAGACACCATTTTCGCAGTTTTACTGCAAGAATATGGAATAAAATTAACCAAAACTAATACCACTTGTAAAAACACTTTATATATGTAAACTTTAAGGCATTGTTTATTGAAATATTGTAATGATGATGTTTTTTATCTTCTCACATGAACTTATATAATTTATTATTAGGGTGTCTGAGACTCGTAGCTATTACAAATTATATAATTTCATGTGATGAATTATAACATCAAACAGCTGCAAGGATCTCTGAGACTCATAGCTATTACAAAAAGGTTTGTGATGAATTATAGAACTACTTGTAGACCTCTAACTAAACTCCTCAAGAAGCATGTGTTTAATTGGGATCAGGAAGCCATTACTACATTTGAATTACTTAAGGAGGCAATGGTCAACCCTTTAGTCCTAGCCTTAACTAATTTGAGTAAACCATTCCTATAAAGACTAATGCATTAAGGTCTGGAATTGGTGTTGTGTTGATGTAAAAGAGATATCCTATAGCTCACATCAGCAAAGCTTTAGGCCTCAGGCAACAAGTTTTGTCTAACTATGAGAGGGGCAACGAGTTTTGTCTAATTATGAGAGAGAGATGTTGGCTATTTTACAAGTAATAACCAAATGAAAACACTACCTGTGGGGAAGACCTTTCAGAATCAGAACTAATCATGTCAGTCTTGAATACCCGATGAATCAGAAGATAACCTCTTCATCCTAACATTTATGGCTGACTAAATTGCTAGGGTTCGATTACGAGATTGGATTCAGAAAGAGGAAGGAAAACATAGAAATCGACGCCCTCTCTAGAGTATCTAGCAGTGAACTCAATGCACTAGCTTTATCTACAGTTTCCATTAGCTTACTTTCAGGAAAAAAAAAAAAAAACTCATAGGAAAGGGACACCAAGGTGAAATCCATTATCCAGGACTTAATGAAAGATCTTGGTACTCATCTCCACTATAAGTGAAGTCAAGGAATGATCATGTATTGCAAAATAAGTTAATAGTCATTTATCAGAACACTGTCTTGGGGGGTTCCTCAAGGTTTTTAGTCACAACAAAGAAGATCGGTAATGTATTCTACTTGAAGAAACAACAAAAACAAGTCAAGCAATTTATGTGGGAGTGCCTTACCTGCTAGAGGTACAAGTCTAAGAATGTGGCTTACCCAGGGTCACTACAACCTTTGCATATTCCAGAGGCACCCTTTATATATAGACATCAACATGGATTTCATAACATGTCTACCTAAATCTAAAGGTAAAGAAGTTATGTTTGTAGTGGTGGATAAATTTAGAAAATATATGCATTTTATGGCACTTTCACACCCCTATACTGCCATTTCAGTAGCTAAGTCTTTATGGATTCAATTTACAAACTTCATGGTCTCCCTGCCACCATAGTTAGTGACCGAGACTCGATTTTTTTAAGTTAGTTTTGAAAGTAACTGTTCAATTTACAAGGAGTCAATCTACATTACACTACTGCTTATCATCCATAATCAAATGGGCTAACCGAGATAGCTAAGAAATGTTTGGAGAACCATCTCGGATGCATGATAGGAGATGCTCCTTCATAATGGTGTAAGTGGCTGCCTCTAAATGAATGGTCACACAACCACTAAGCTTATTCTTTACGAAGTCCTACATGGTTTTGCCCCACCTATTCACATTCCTTATTTCCCTTAAGATTCTCCGCTGGAAGCAGTAGATAGTTACATCAATAAAAAGAAATAGATTCTACAAATAATCAGACAGAACTTGATCAATGCGCAACATATAATGAAGCAATTAGCAAACAAGAAGAGAAGTGACAAGGTTTTCGATGTGGGAGACTTAGTGTATTTAAAGCTACAACCCTACAAGCAGAAATCAGTACCACAACACAAGCCAACGGCTATAAGTCTTATGGTCCATATGCAATAATTGAGAAGATTGAAGAAGTTGCTACAAATTGAATCTCCCGCCATCAACGACAATCCATCCTGTCTTCCATGTCTCTCAGTTGAAGAGGGGCGTGGGAAGCAAAATGGGAAACACTGATTTAGCAATCTTGGATCGAAGATTGGTCGGAAGGGGGTAGCAGGCTGCAACTCGAATCCTAGTCCGAGGGCAAGGGCTATCTCCATCAGTTATGCGCACCGTTTCAATAATAGACTTTAACAACTTGTACTGGAGAAGAATATTGAGTCATTATTCTGTTGTTCCATTATTTGCTCTTATAAATACAATCATTTGTAACGAATAGGGTTTGGACAAAAATGAATGAATGCAGTAATTAATCCAGCTATAGTACTCTTCTTCTTCTTCTTCTTCTTCCTATATTTTCTCTAACCACTCTGGTACTCTTCTTCCTCCTTCTCTTAGCTTAGCTGGCCACACGCCAGCTTCAATCACTCCACTGGATTCAATCCAGGTGGGAGATTTTCTGTTTGAGTTATCACCTAGAGAAAGAACTTTTATACCTGCTACATGGAGAAATCTGGTTATGGCCGTGATGGTATATACAGGTCATTAAGACCAACACTTGTCCTTCCTAAGGATTCTAATCTTTCTTTGGTCTCATTTCTTTTCAGAAACTCCAATTCTTATCCTCATAAACCAGCTCTTATTGATGCAGATTTGTCAATAACCTTATCTTTTTCAGAGCTCAAATCCATTGTTATCAAGTTCGCTCATGGATTACTCAATCTGGGCATCTCTAAAAATGATGTTGTTCTTATCTTTGCTCCCAATTCATACCAATTCCCTACCTGTTTCTTGGCCATCACTTCCATTGGTGCTGTTGCAACAACTGCGAATCCTCTTTATACAACCTCAGAGCTTTCAAAACAGATTAAAGATTCTAATCCCAAGTTGGTTATCACAGTCCCTGAATTATGGGACACAGTCAAAGGCTTCAATTTGCCTGCTGTCTTTCTAGGACCAAAAGAGGTGTCTTTGCCATTGAAGTCAGGTTCAAGAATCAGAAGTTTCCATTCTTTGGTTGAGTTAGGAGGGTCTAACTCTGAGTTTCCTGTGAGTGATGTGAAGCAAAGTGAAATAGCTACGCTTTTGTATTCGTCAGGTACTACAGGGGTTAGTAAAGGAGTGATCTTGACTCATGGGAATTTCATTGCTGCATCTTTAATGGTCAGTATGGATCAAGTAATGGCAGGTGAGATACACAATGTGTTCCTTTGTTTCTTGCCCATGTTTCATGTGTTTGGCTTGGCTGTGATTACTTACTCACAGCTACAAATGGGAAATGCTGTAGTGTCAATGGGGAAGTTTGAATTTGAGACGGTTTTGAGGACTATTGAGAAGTACAGAGTGACCCATATGTGGGTTGTGCCCCCAGTAATACTTGCTTTGTCTAAACAGAATTTGGTTAAGAAGTATGACCTTTCGTCATTGAGAAATATTGGTTCAGGCGCTGCTCCTCTGGGAAAAGATTTGATGAAGGAATGCGCCAAGAATTTGCCGGATACTACAATTATTCAGGTAGTTGATATGGCTGATTTTAGTTCCTAAGAAAAATCATAATTCAAGTTTGAGAAAATATGAAATGTTTTGATTTTCTCGTTTATGCACAAATAATCATTTCCTTTTGATTTCTCAAATAATAATAATAAAAAAAGATCTTCTTCTTTCTGAATCAAGATGCTCTCTGTGGTTTCAGGGCTTTGGCATGACTGAAACTTGTGGCATTGTTTCATTGGAGGATTCGAGAATAGGTGTTCGACATTCTGGTTCTGCTGGAATACTAAATGCAGGAATTGAGGCACAGATAGTCAGTGTGGAAACTGCAAAGCCTCTCCCTCCTAATCAGTTAGGGGAAATATGGGTTAGAGGACCCAATATGATGAGAGGTAAGATGCTTATTGGCCTGCATCGTTTAGAAACTTTCAGTTCTTGCACAAATGGCTCCTAGAATTTTGATGGTAGTACAAAAACAAAATGTTTGTGGCCTAACTAGGTAATTTAAATGACTAACTTCCTGTGTGCATGATTGGTCAGCTTGATGCAACTGTGGATTACAATCAGATTTTCTTGCTGGAATCATATTTCAAATATCCATTTAACTAAATCCACCATGTTGTGCAATCCACTGGCAGGTTATTTCAATAATCCGCAAGCCACAAAAGATACCATAGATAAAAAGGGTTGGGTACATACTGGAGATCTTGGATATTTTGATGATGATGGACAACTTTTTGTTGTTGATCGGATTAAAGAGCTCATCAAGTACAAAGGTTTTCAGGTAATATCTAGCAAAGAAAATTCATAAATATTTGTAAATTTGTTTTTTGCCTGTAGAAATACATTGCAACACAGCTCCTGCACTTTGGCTATTCAATAGCTACTGAATTCTGTTTTCCTTTTGTCTCCATTGATTTTCACTAGGTGGCACCCGCTGAGCTAGAAGGGCTGCTAGTTTCTCATCCTGAAATTATGGATGCTGTTGTCACCCCGTAAGTTGAACCCATGCATTTGTACCACTGACATCAATGAGCTCGTAAAAAACTACTTCCATGTTAATGTATATCTAATATTCGTACAGTTGATTAGTTGTATTACTCGCTGTAGATATCCTGACGCTGAAGCTGGTGAGGTCCCAGTTGCATATGTTGTGCGCTCACCCAACAGCGCACTGACAGAAGAAGATATTCAGAAATTTATTTCTGATCAGGTAAGTGGCATATAATGGAAAATGTTATGCTCTCTTGAGAATCATAGTTCATTTAGTAGAATACAGTTATGTTTGACTCATTTTCTTCTTCTACCATCTTTTTGGTAACCATGAATTCTGAAGGTGTTGCATTGGATTAACATTAGATGACTGCAGAAAACTTGGGTGAACCTGTTCTGTACAACAATCGAAGATTGGGTAGCACATGTAGCATAGCAATGTAGTATTATCACTATCATAACTGTTGAATTCTATTTTCTAAAATAAATTCATGCCATCTAGTTGACGAAGTTGTGCTGAGTGCTCTATAATGATCAGCCCAGCAGCTCTGTTCCTCATTGTTAAAAAAATTACGGCTTCTTTCTTTAATTTGCTTGTGATGTTTGAATAAGTTTTTGCTGTAATTTGCTATCAAGTTCCTTTTATGAAGTTGAAATGCTTAAAAATATATGTACACTTTTTTTTTTTCCTGTGATAAGCTCACCAATGCCGACATTTCCTTCAGTTCACCATCAATTCTTTTCTCTGTTTTGCAGGTTGCACCTTTCAAAAGATTGCGGAAGGTGACTTTCATCAATAGTGTACCTAAATCAACTTCAGGAAAAATCCTCAGAAGAGAGCTCGTTAAGAAAGTGAAATCCAAGTTGTGAGGTTGTGCAATATGTTTTCGTTTACTTGTTGCAAACAAGGACTACTAGCTTGCAGGAGAATCGACCTTGATTCCTAACTTGGCTTAGAGCTGCAAATGTCTCTGCACTCCATTTCTGTCTTCTTATTGTTTACTGCAAAAAGTATATGTATCAACTGTTCTTCAAATGTTGTTTACGGCTTACTTCAGTCTTTAGGTTTCAGCAGTTGTCCTAAGAAAGATTCGTCAATGAGCAGCATCGATAAAATTATGTATTCAACAAATTCTTGGCTGGAACTTGGAAGGGAATGGAAATTTACATGATGCTTCTTGTTGGTAAATGTTTTTATTGAAACAATTATTGATATTATCTAAATATCTATATAATAGTATGAGGTAAAGCTTTCAACACTTGGAGAAAAAGTATGTCTTTTTCAATATAGTAATTATTAAAAATTTAAATAATGCAAATATTTTGATTGTCATATATATATATATATATATATATATATATATATATATATATATATATATATTATTCAATAACATAAGAATTAAAAAAAGAAGAAGAAATAGAGAAAATGAATGGTGCCACGTAACAATAATTTTTTGGCGGTTGAAACTAGTTTTTGGATCATCAAACTGTAACCTCTCATTCTTATTCTCTCCAAAACCAGATACATAACATAATTCATACTCAAAGAAAGAAACAGAAGAAAAAAGTCTGCAAATTTTTAGAGTTAGAACCAAACTCTAAAAATCAATCAATCAATCAACCACTACCCAATGAAAGCAATAATATTATCAGCTTCTGCAACAGCAAGAACCACCATTTTCCACTATGATGTACAATTTGGAAGGTTCTGTACTAACAAGCACAAAGGTCGCTGCTTTCTCTCTGTACATTCTTTGTCACCATCAAAACTGAGTCCTAAACAAAACCACAAAGTTAAGCTCGTGTTCTTAACCAAAGCTGCTGATTCGAGTCGGGCTGCTTCTTCTACTACTGGTTCCAAAACGATTGTTACTGATGATGAGTTCTCTCTTGCTAAGGTGTTTCCCTTCTTGCTTTTTTTTTTTTTTGTATGGAATTGATTTTTCTTCATTAAATTTTGTTGTAACAATTTAAATGAAATAGACCCGTTTCACGTTTGTGTCAATTGTTTCTAAAGTTGAGGTCTTTACTGTTGTTTGTGATGATGATTAATTTGTTTTTGATTCACTAAGCGAATATATTGGCTGTCAAAGGATTAGTTTAGGTGTTTATGGATTAGAAGTTGTTCTTGTTGTCGGTAATTTTTTTTATCGAGGCTTGACAATTTTATGAATTTAAAGTAATGGGATTACCAAAATTCAACCTGTTCCTTTGAAAATTGTATGAGAAAATAAAATGCTGAAAAAAATGATGTTTTCGAGGCATGATGTTGGGTTTAAAGTTTGCAATTATCGAGTCATGATTAATTGGTTAGGTGCTTGTTGACTAATTCTTATTCCAACTGGTGTACTTTGTTGTTTGTTACCCTATGTGCTAGGGCTGTTGGGCTAATCTCATTTGTTGTAGCTGTCAAGGATGTAAAATGTAGTCTTGTTAATAGGTGAAGAGGGGTTTTGGGTAATGCCACATTTGTAAGGATAAGCATTGGTTAGCTTTTGGGTTAGATTCTTGGATACTAACGCACTGACTTCTTTTGTCACTTATGCTGTTCCTAGTTGTTTGAATAAGTGATGAAACTGTCTTCAATGGTTTCAAGTTAATGGGATGCATTATATAGTTTTGTGGGCAAATTTACAGTGATAACCAATAGCCAAACAGTTCCCTCATCTTCTTCAGTCTTGTCACTTCTCTGAACCTGCTTTGGCTAAGACTTGATGCAAGCCTGCTTACTGCACAAAGTTTTAGTAAACCTGGTGTCATCATCTGTATGTTCTGATGAATGAAATTATGGTGTTTTCTATTGTTTGCAGGTCTCATTTGGTGTCATTGGACTGGGTTTAGGGATTTCGCTCCTGTCGTGAGTTTCTTTCCCTTTGATCATACCTAAATAATCTTAAGTGACTGCTGATCACAGATACTGTGTGATCCGCAGGTACGGTTTTGGGGCATATTTTAACATCCTTCCTGGATCTGAATGGTCAGCAATAATGCTAACATATGGCTTTCCTCTTGCAATAATTGGTATGGCTCTCAAGGTAAAAGTTTTTTTTTCTGCATCACTGGGATTTTATGACAATTATGTTATAAAATATTTTGGTTCTTAATTTTCTTATCGGATATCATTCAGAGATTGAGGTAGCAAGTATAAACAGTAATTCACACTGCTTGAAACATATCTGTTATAGTTCGTTTTGGGTAACCTGTTTCTTAAGTTGATATCTGCCCTTGTGTGTCTGGTTACATATGGTTCTTTATATATTTTCTTTCAAAGGATGGCTTTAGAACCGTAATGGAATGCTAAAATTTCTGTGACATAGCTGGTTTATTTAAGTGGTATTGGCAGTGAAGTAATGCTGTTTTCCTTTTGACTTCTGTGCAGTATGCAGAACTGAAGCCAGTGCCTTGCTTGACTTATTCAGATGCTGAGATTTTAAGAGAAAAATGTGCCACTCCAATCCTTAAACAGGTATTTTCACCATCGGACACAATGTCAGCAAGCAACATCAATTAGATCCTATTTTTATTTATTCTAATACTTCTTCTGATTAAACTCCTAACTTAAGGGACTTACCTAAGGGAATCTGATAGTATGATTGGACATCTCATCCAGACTTAGTCTTTTCATACTAGGGTGATATTTGCTTTCTTCAGCAATCTTTTTTGGTCGATTAGTCGCTTGTTCCACCATGGTATCTTTGTTTTGAGTCGTGTTTGACATTATTGACAAATCGCAATTCCATTCAACCTGATCTTTGGTCAAGGTAAGTCGGGACGACCTTTGCTCATTTCTGGAGCAATTTCGAAGTATTAAATGAAAAGCAAATTGGTGAAACAAGAAAGACTCGTAAACTTACATTTGTCTTTACCACCTAGGCCCAGCTTCTTACTCCTTCCTTGCTATTATTTTACCATCTCTAAATTTCAAGATTAATGTGCATCGTTGGTGACTAAAATGTTATGCTCTAGTGAGTTAAAGATTTAACATGGCATCCCTTTCAGACTTGTAATATATTGTTGGATAATATAACTTCATCGTGAAGCTTCTACCTGTTAGGATATTGTGTTGAATAGCTGTTTTATGCAACAATGTGAACCTTATTGCATTTGTTTTCTCTTTCATAAAACAGCCTGTTCTTGTGCTGGCTGCAGAAAACTTTACCACATGCAGTCTATATTATGATAATGCTTTCACAAGTAGACAACAGAGTATACTCTTTTGACATTTTGAATATAGTATAATATCTGGAATTACTTCTTTATCTATTTAATCAGGTCAGGAATGATGTTATAAGATATCGTTATGGAGATGAGCAGCATTTGGATGAGGCATTGAAACGAATTTTCCAGTATGGTCTGGTATGCTATTTAATAACTAATATTTAATAGTACGAGGAGCATGCTCTGGATCATCTGTTATATCATGAAAGACGATCAGCTTTTGTTTTAAAGTTCCTGCCTACAAACTTTCTCATGTTTCAATATGCCAGTGTATATTGAAGGCAATAAGTTATCTTAGATTCAACTGATCACACATCATTTCTAATTCTGCTCGTGTAAAATTATAGAAAAAAGAAATGTGCATTTGATGTTGATAAAACACAATTGAAAAATCTCTTCCTGGCATTCGCAGTCGAGAACATTCCTAAAACTTCATCTTAGGGAAGAGAATTTCCTTCTAATTGTGGACAAAGATCTGGAACCGATTATTTCCAGATTTTTTACTTCTTTTTTGGAGGGTATCAGTCATTTCAAACTGAGTAGCCTTTTCAGAATGCCATGTAGTGTGTGAACTTTGATATTGGTCCCAGTACATCATGTCAGGGATAGTTTCTGGTCACTTGACCTACTATTGCTTGAATCTGTTTGGTTGATTGTTAGTGATGACAAAGTGAAACTAAGTACTTATCTAAGAATAGAAAAATCACTACTTTTACATTTGAGATTATAAATTCTGTACATGACCTGGCATTTTATGTAGTGGTGCATTTATTTAAATAGGAGATAATTCATATAATTCTTGTTCTTGTAGCTTTATTCTCATGTATTCTTCCTTGCATTTCAGGGTGGAGGAATTCCAAGGCGGAATGCACCTATTCTGCAGATGATTCGTGAAGAAGTATGTTCTTTCAATACATATTAAATTCTAAAAACAAAACATACTGATTATCCAACCTTCTGATTGACAGTGTCTTTGGCTGCAACTTCTTCGATCATATTATTGGAATGCAACTTATGTGCTAGTTCACTAGAAGACTTTCGATTGCTCACAAGCAAGCATCATTTATTAGTCAATAATAGTTGAGTTGCTTAGAACTCTAAAATTTTAATATCTGTTTCATGAAGCTGCTAGGGTTTTTTTTTTCTGATAATGGAAGCATCTCATTACAAGCTTCTTTCTAAATAACCTTTTTGTTCCCCTTCTCTCTGACTGATTCTGCAACTCAAAAGATTTTAGAGAGCTTCTATGGCTTGAAACCATTTGAACCTAGCCTTGCTTCCTAAAATGTGGTTCTGATCTCTAAATGAGTGTCTTCGTTGACTGGTATCATATCATTACCTTGTTTCAGGTCACAGAGGATGGTAAATACTGTCTTGTCCTGATCTTCGAGGCAAAATCTTTGCAGTTATCGGACTTTGAAAAAAGACAGGTAAAAATTGTGCAAGCTTGGCTAGAAGTTAGCATTTTGGTGTTTATCAAATTTTGAGCTTGTGGAAGAGTTCTTGGTTGTCTGGGTCTGGAATTATTAGTTCATTTAGAGCCTTCCACCTTGTAGTTCCATTTATATCATTAATTTCAAGAAAGGGGTAAAAAATAATTGCTTGCTGATTCCTTAAGCTCAAATAATGATTTCAGGGAAAATTTACTTCATTCTTTGGACCAGATATCACAGCTGAGATCGGTAAGATCTGCCTTTAATGCTGTGGTTCAAATATATGCTTTTGAAAAACCTTAAAAGGCCTGCAACAGCTCGGAATCCATCTATGTAATGAATTATGGAGGTCATGCTAATTAATAATCGTTTGCAGGGATAGGGGAAAACAACCTATACGAAGTTCGACTTATTTCCAACTTAAATGCCGATGCATCACCTTCATGAAGTGCTTCATGGTATCATCTAGCTCTGCTATCTGTTTGGTCTTTTCTTCATTTACATATGCTCCCTCGTGAAAAATTTGTATAAAGATGTTTAGCTTTAGTTTATCACCTTTTTTTGAATCTCGGAGAAACTTATGCATGCTACATGTAATCCCAATGGAAAGCCGGAGAAGTAATTTGATTATCATGAATCTGTTCTTTAAGCAATGCACAAACCCAACAGGATTTTCACCATAAGATACCACTACATTCAATGCAAAGAGATTACTAAATTCTAGCTGCCTAGCTGCATTGCTCCCTCAGCTCCTAGAGTTCTCTTATCAGCAGATTGCAATGTAATTCTCAGTTTTCTGAACATGATACATTTTCACACATAATGATCTTAACGGTCTGCCACTGGTTTATGAGCATGTCAGACATGGATTTTACAAGAGACCAGAGAGTGTAAGAGCACAATTTCCTTGAGTTAAAGATTTCTTCATTGATTTTAATTACAAATATAAAATCTAAGAAGTCAAACACTTAGGAAACTTTCTATTTATTAAATCCAGTTTGGTCTGGTCTGGCAGGTGTACGTAAAAGCAACAAAAAAAAAAAATCAACTCAGAGTTGATTTAGTTTGCATCGGATTTAAAAACTAAATTATTGAGTTGCATTTGGAGCATAGTTGTATGATTTCAATCAAAACTAGACATGCAAGGATGAATTTAGGGGTGGCCGTGGCCCCCCAAAGTTTGAAAACTTTTCAATATCCCCCCTGCACTTGTAAAACTTTCCAGGCACTTTAACGCAATAGCACCCAAAAAAAAACATTATAAGATTTGACCCTCCTAATTTATCAAGTCTAGATTCCTCCCTGTAGACATGGAATGAGTGAAAACTACAAACACAAACTTTATTGGTATTGTGGTCTAACCGTTTTTAAAAAAAAAATTGAAATTTTTTAGTTTTAAAAAATAAAAATTATTTTTTGTGTTTTAAAATTATTTTGATTTACTAATATTAAAAAAATAAATTTTAAAAAAAATTATTTTAATATATTTTTAAACAATATTTACTCACTAACAAACAGATTAAATAGATCTTAAATGATAAGTCCAAGCATCTCATTCTTTCTTTGTTGTTTCTCAACGTTTCTTCATCAATCATCATATATGTAAAATTCGAAGCTTTTTTTTTTTTTCTTGAAACTAACATTTAGCAAACTAACATAGCCTCAAATATATTTTGAGAAATATTCATTTAGGAGGTGGTTCAATGATAAGAGTTTAAGATTAAAAGATTTGCTCTTTCTATGGTCTCAGGTTCTCAAGCTTTGTGGTTGCTAATATAATAACCATTGGAGATTTATATGGTCGTGGGATTAGTCGAGATATGCATAAGCTGACTCGAATATCCATGTTAATAGAAACAACACAACCTAAATTTTCTTTTGAAATATAAAAGTTGCACTGTTTGAATAGCTAGTGTAACCACTTCAATTTTTTTAAGGTTACTTTGTTCCTCTATTTTCAACTGCATAATCATTTTTTAATATTTTCAACAACATGCATGGTTTATTGAAAATATTTTAAAAAAAATATTGTGACTTATAAATTGTATTGTTTTCAACATCTTGATTTTACATGTTGCTAGCAGCACAATCCAGGAGATGTATTCTTTTTCTAAATATTTTTTGAGTCTATTTATTTGATAAATATCTTTTTCGCATGAATTAGTTTTTTTTTAAAAAAAAAAGAGCTCTAAAATCCTTCCCATTAATTAAAAAAAAGAACTCTAAATCCTTCCCATTAATTATTTGTTGGTGAATTTTACATGGGAGAGAAAGAAGAATCTATCCATTCTGAAGCAATAAACAAAGGAGTGCACGTGACCCCAAAAGCTGTCAGCCATTTTCAGAGCTAAGGAATCAAACACAGCATCACTACCTGCAACAAAAACCCAAGGAAAAAAGGCAACCAACATAAGACACTGTCTTTCATTTCTGTCCATTCATGGTTGCCCTCAGTTAAGCCCCCCTCCCCCATAGACAAGACCTCTTCAAAGAAATCCCCTGGCTCCAGTGTATATTCTCTTACCATCTCTAGCTCTCCTTTTTAGCAGCACCCTTCACGTTAAAAGAGAAAATGTTGCTGTTTCTTGGTTTGTGTCTCTCCCTCTGCCTTTTTCTCATCCATGATAAGCATCCACCTTGCTTGCTGATGCTGCACATCCACATTTTCTCATCCTTTCTGCTCTGACTTTCCTCTCTAGTGCTCTCATTTTCTGTGCTTTCTTCTTTCCCTCTTGTTTCCTTTACCTGAACCTGCATGTACCATATATTCATCATATAATGCACCAGTCATTTATTAGAAGATGACCTGAAAAGTTAAAACAGGAAAATAAAATGAATGCATTACGAAAGAGATAAGAGGAAACAAAAAGAAACATAAGAGGAAAGAGTGTTCAAGTTAATGATTTGTATCTGCCCACATCCGAAATATGAAAAATGAAATTGAAATATAAAAAAAAAATGAAAACTCAATTTTAGAAGTGTGTTGTTATGGGTCATTATTGACCCGTTATTTGTAATATTACACTCAATAACACCCATTACCGTTAGTTATACGACGTATTATAGCCGTTATTGTTGTGATTTGACAATATCATGCTATAACACCGAATAACATTACAGGGTAGTACCATATAAGAAAGTGGCAAGTGCAATAATTCTAAGCAAATTGTCCAAACCCCATGTATAAAGGTAGACATGTTAACCTCTCATCTTTGTTGTGGTGGTGGTCAGGTGAATCTACTGTCTTGATGGGTATTAAACCCTAGTCTCTGCTTTCATAGCACTAACAATTAACCACTGAATTGTCCAAAAAAGAAAAGGAAGGGCTTTACTATGGAATAAAACTTCCAATCCATTCCATGTTTTTCTTTTCCTAGTTTTGGTTTGAGTAAAAAAGCTTAGATAAGCCCAACTGTGGTGTGCATACCTAAAAATCCAAACCCAAGATCGTCAACCTAGAGCAAATTAAGCATGTTCAAGTAGGGCAAAACAAGGTTGTCACGGTTTGCACCTTAGGTCTCTTCCGTAGTGTCTTTAATGTTTCTATGGGGTTTTGTGCTTCCATGGAAATTAGGCTAGCTTCTGCTAGTATACTAGTAAAATATGGTGGCAGGCAAACTCCAGTCAAGATCTCAATAGTATATCAGATAGCACACGGTCAAAGTGGTTCGAACATTTGAACACCTGAAGAGTATTACTGCATTAGTCATCGTTTTACCAGACCATTCAAGTCACAGTGTACCACACCACAGTGCCCAAACAAAAGATTATAGAGGGGTCAGTGTCACATTAACCAAACTTGCTTGTACAAGTTTGCCACATCAGTGTAATGTCAAGATCTAATAATGATGTGTGGCTCCAATACTGTGAATGATAATAGCTTGATGAAGGAGTATTTTCGTATCCAGTGATACCACTATTCTGTGATTCAGCCCTGAAACACATGGCTGTTTTGTCCAAAAAGAAGAAAAGGAACTGTGAGAGGCAGTGAAATGCTACTTTCAATGATGACCCCAAAGAATCTAAAGCAAAAGAAACAAAAAGGAGATCAAGGAATTGAAAGCATCTTCAGTGCCACCACATAAAACAAAGAGAAGAGAAGAACTAAAGAACAAAAGAGGAGTTCATGCAAGTTTGAATAAAGAACACAGTTGAGGATTCACTATCAGAAAATTGTCAATTAGCAATGGAATTACGGACGGAAAATATTATGTCAGTAATCTCTGATGACAATAGTATTGAACATCCTAAAGGGCTTTAACTTTCTTCCTGTTTTTACTCCTCGAGGTTTTTTTTT
>Ga0325401_1000883_pt1 | contig 23808 bp, 18 predicted proteins | sample PopdelMetagenome_FD_205666 | JGI IMG/M metagenome (GOLD analysis project Ga0325401, IMG submission 205666) | Populus deltoides microbial communities from Bellville, Georgia, United States - Xylem-PdKOR-R2 | ecosystem: Host-associated > Plants > Phyllosphere > Stem > Wood/Secondary xylem | place... | reverse complement strand
CTCAGTAATGTTAACAGGCTGTGGCCAAGCTACCATGGCCTTAATTTTTTTGTGGTCGACCTTGACTCCTTGGTGTGTCACAATATGACCCAAATATTCTAGTTCCTGTTTGCCGAAATCACACTTGTTGGCTTTAATGAAAAACTGATATTGCCGCAATATGTCTAAGGTGATCCTGACATGTTGTAAATGGGATTCCCAAGTAGGACTATACACAAGAATGTCGTCAAAGAAAACTAGTATAAATTTACGAAGATGAGGGCGGAATATGGAGTTCATAGTGGCTTGAAAAGTGGATGGGGCATTGCATAAACCAAACGGCATAACTAGATATTCAAAATGGCCGTTATGGGTTCTGAAGGCAGTTTTTGGAATATCAGAAGCATGAACTCGTACCTGATGATAACCAGCTCTCAAATCTAGTTTGGTGAAATAGGTTGCACCATATAGCTCATCTAGCATATCATCTACGGTGGGTATGGAAAATCTATCTTTGATGGTGGCTGCATTCAGTGCCCGGTAGTCTGTGCAAAATCGCCAAGTTCCATCTTTCTTTTTCACCAATAAAACTAGGGACGAGAAGGGGCTGGTACTGGACTGAATGACTCCCATATTGAGCATTTCGCTGACTTGTTTTTCAATCTCTGTCTTTTGAAAATGTGCATATCTATACGGCCTCACGTTGATGGGTTCAATGCCTTCTTTGAGGTTTATGTGATGATCAATGTCTCTTAGAGGTGGTAGTGTTGTTGGTTCTTTAAACACATTTGTGTAATCCTTCAAGATTTGTTGCATGTCAAGATTGTAGATAGATAGCAAACAGCAGTTGGCCTTGACGCATTTCTTTAGTAACTGATGCCAATGTTGTTGCTTGAATGGGCTAGTTGATTCCTTGTAATCTTCGTGCTTGATTATCCCAATGGAAATCCATGGTTAATTGTTTCCAATTGCAGATCACAGAACCAAGCATCGCCAGCCATTGGATGCCTAACACCATATCAAGTCCTACTAAAGGTAAAGAATAGAGGGAGAGTGAAAACTGAATATCTTGTACATTTACTTGTACCTCATCAAAACGACCTTGACAGAATAGTCGTTCTCCATTTGCTATGCGGACAGCAAATGATTTCGTTGGTACAACTGGAAGTCTCAGCAATCTAGCTATCTTCTCACTCAAAAAACTATGAGTGGATCCACTGTCAATCAACACCATCACGTGTTGAGACCCGATGGTAGCTGCTACTCGCATGGTTTGAGGGGATGTCCAACCTGTTAATGCATGTAAGGAGATTTCTGGTTCAGCTTGATCTCCCGTGTTATCTGATATCTAAAATTCTTCTTCCTCTATTTCATATTCTGCAGGTTAACACTCAAGAAGGAGAAGTTGAGGCCCTTGGCACTTATGTCCAGGGGTGAATTTACTATTGCAGTTGAAACATAGTCCTTGTGCCCTTCGTTTATGCATTTCATCCCAGCTCAATCTCTTCGTTGCATTAGCTGGAATAGGATGATTAAATGGAGTGGTGTTGGTGGATATGCGGTTCAGCGGTGGAGGTCATGTGAACCTCCTTGTTCTGGCTAACTGTTCGTCTCTCATTCTTGTTAGGCTGATGGCTTCCTTCAATTTTCTTGGTTTAAACATTCGAATTCCATCTGCTATTTCAGATTTCAATCCTCCCATGAATGTGCCGACAAGAGCCTTTTGTGTCCAACCGTGAACTCGATTGCCTAATCTTTCAAACTCTTTTTGGTAATCTTGCAGGGATCCAACCTGATGAACTCTAGACAGTGCTTCATCAAAGTCCTCACAGTCTGTTGGTCCAAAACGAGCCAACAATTCTTCTTCAAAGAACTCCCAGGTCACCAATCCTCCCGGTACGTTCTACGCATCCATGGCCACCATTGGTTAGCTTCCCCTTCAAGGTAAAAAGATGCTAGAGATACCTTCTGATTATCATTTGTGCCTTGAAATTCAAAGAATTGGGCTACCCTGCTCAGCCATTCGGTTGGATCTTCTCCAGAGTATTTTGGAAATGCCAGCTTTGCCATAGTGGATGAAAAATTATGCCTGTTGCTATTGTTCCCTTCTCGGATTGAATGAAAGATCCTTCTTGCTGGTTATTGCTAGAAACTTCTCGGGTTGACAGAAAAGCTTCTGATAACCTGTTGATAGTTTCTTCCAAATGATGCAACTTGTCTGCTACGCCTAACTCCAGCTGCTGCATTCCATATTGAACACCACCAAGTCCAGCTTCCAAAGCTTTGATCCTCTATTTGTTGGACGCCATTGTAACCTTGCTCTGATACCAATGATAGGTCCCAATCAACAGCACATACAATATTAGCGAAATGTGGCTTTCTTAGGGTGAAAGTTAAACCACATTTGTTTCAAGAAATTCTCTGTTTTATTTATTTCATGCTAACGTTCCAATAAATAGAGTTTTAGCTTAACAAATCAGCCTTAACTTCAGGAACTATCTAGCCTTATTTTAAGGGAAATTCGTAACAACTTTGAAAGAGTAAACAATGCAAAATAACAATGGAAAGAAATATAAAAGCTGATACTTGGTCTTCACTTCAAGCTAAGAACTTGGGATTCTTCTTAGGGATTCTTTTAGATCTTCTTGGCCTATCAGATGCCTATCACAAGATGACTATTTTCTTCCATTTATTGTGATTGCTAAGAGGATGAATTAATAGCTGCAGAAAGAAAAATGTGTGAAAATATCAACTTCGATTTTAAATTCTATATTGCTTGCTTGTATACCTAATGCGTGATGCAGAAAGTCAGTTTGGATTGATTAAAGTAATTAATTCACGATTAAGTCCATCAATTCCAGTTTTAGTGTTCAATGATTAAGAAATCAGTCCCATCTATTGACTGTTACAAAGGAAATTTATTTATTAACTGCATGTTGTCAGAGATAAGCCATTATTTTAGTTCTTTCCTGAGATTCTGAAAGTCTCTATCCTTGAAAGAAATTAAAAGAACCAAACTTAAAATGGCTGATCCCTAATCACCATCCACCACAGAAGTGCCATAAACTTATGGGAAAAAACCTTGAACTAGCAACAATAAATGAAGGTTAGAAATTGCTATAGCAAGAAGGAAAAAAAAAAGAAGAAGAAGTAGAAATTGCTGTCAACAAATCTATATTGCTCTTTGCTGCTGGCTATAACGAAGTATTCCATAAACATCCACGATGCCTGGAGGGAAAACTGGATCAGTTGCCGCCCTTACTACAACTTTCTTGCTGCCCTCACTACAACTTTCACCACGACAGTAACATTGACAGGGGGAGTGAACAAGGGTCCAACGAGGGGAAGCTGTTTAAGTGGTTCTGCATGTTGGAGAACCTGCAGTGGGATTGCCATAAATAAATTACAATGAACCTCCAAATTACTGGATTAAATATGATATGAGTGAATCCTCCTCGTCGCATTTCAAGCATTTCTCCCATGTAAATGATGACACGGCAACAGAACACTCCTCAAAACTTGATTTTTGGTGAGCAGAATCATAGCATGCTCCTAAAACACAAGTTGTGATCTCCATTTACCCCCTTAAAGAGTTAAACTAGACTGCTCAAGCGCTGAAGGACTAAAACTATGAATGAATTGCAAGGACCACAAATATTGAGAAATTGAAAAGTCATCACAGGGGGGGATTGCAGAGGCAATGGCTTTGATTGGCTAACCTAAATCTGCCAAAAGCTTCAGGATTGGATGTACGTCATTCAAGTGTTGTTTGGGATAACCTAGTAATCTAGATAAATGTACAAGGATGTACAAGGATGCACAAGAACTTACCATCTCCAACGGAGAACCCATTACACCAAGAGGTAACTTCACACTTCCAACATTGCGAGTTCCATAAATAAACCCAGGCCCGAGAAACCACTCCTAAACAAGGAAACAAAACATATTTCATCAGATTTATTGTTACTATAATCCATAATTAATATAAGATAGCAATACGCTGTCAAGCTACAAAAAAAAACACATTTATGATCCATGATACTAACCAATACATGCACTAGGATTCTAAACTGCAAGATTTGACGATTAAATGCGGTGAAAAGAGTACTAAGAAATAAAGGATGAAACCAATATATCATAATAGCATTTTACATGAAGGAAATTTTACAGTTTTCCAAATTCAAAAGTTTTAGGACAGCTTTCTCAGATTTCAGTTGCTAAAAAAGTAAAACGAATGACAGATATATAAAAGGTACAGATTACAATAATGGAAAGAAAAAATTACCTCCATATGCAAACTTCGTCAACAACTGTCACGACCCGAATCCTGGATCCATGACCGGCACACAGGCAAGGTTCCCCTCCAAGGTTCCATACCTATGCGAACCCAAACTTACACACAAATTTATCCTAACTCAATCAGAGTTCAACGCAGCATTAATAACAAAATCAACTTCATAATATAATTGAATTGTCTTAATACAAGAGTTAATATAATTCATAGTTTTGGAGCACTAACTAGACATAAAGGAAAAGGTACAAAGTACAACAAAAAAGCAGGCTCTGAAGGTCCAACAAAATGACCTGCTATCAAGCTATAAGCCTGAAAAGGATAAATAATGAGAGGGTGAGTTCAACAACTCAGTGAGTAGTTAACGTTCAATATACACACACGAGGTAATACAGCAATGAGAAATATATATACAAGTATGGCTTTAGGTTCTTATGGAAGTGTTCTCAAATTGGCCAAAACAAGAATGTCATATGGTAAAACTCGTCAGAAAATCAAAATGCAATGAGCATGAGGCTCCGTACTGTGGGATGATCAGTCCACACAGGTTGGTGACTCCCCCAACCAACTAGGGTTCAGATACGATGTGCACAAAGACTAACACTACCCTGTTAGCATGGGTATTCTGACTGACATACCATAGGTTCATAATCATAATCAAACAGACATTCATATCTCAAGGCTTAACTCATGACATCAATCAAATGAGGAGCTATCAATTCAGAATTCAATTCAAAATATATATTGGTTCATATCAAGAATTCAGATTCAATAATTGATCATGCTTTATCAAAATAAGGATAATAATCAATAACATATATATTATCAAGAAGCATGATTCAATTCATATTAACAAATCAAATATTTATACTATTTCTCATGCATATGGAAAATTATCCACTCACCTGACTCAAAAGCAAACAGAAGCCAAGAGCAAATACTGAAGAAAATCCTACTGACGTCCTGCCGATTGAATATCAGGATTATCTGAATACAAAGAAGGCATATTCAAGAATAACTCAAAGGAATATATAACCTATTTAATACACTTATCTAAGGGTATATTCCATAACCCTATATGTTTTTGAACTAACTAGTTATTTTTCCTAAAAACCCAACATTTAACGGTTTTCCCGAAATCTAATCCATAATAAAACAACTAATAAAATTGGTAATAATTCACTAAATAACCCTCAATTATTCATCAAACCAATCTGAAAAAGCTAGTATTACAGCTAGGGACTAATCTGTAATTTATCCTATTTTTAAGGGTCAAATTGCAACTTTTGTCTAATTGGAGGACCAAACTGAAATTTATCATAAATCCATGAATATACTGAAATTCTGACCATAATTAGTCCTCATTTCTGTCCAGATCATCTCATTATACTCCAAGGACCATTCTGGAATTTTACCAAATTTTTAGGGTCAAATTGTAATTTTTGTCAAATTGGAGGACTAAATTGAAAGTGTTAAATTCTCTTTTCTATACAGTAATTCTGTCCATAATTCATATGTTATTCTGTTCAGAATCTCGGAACAGGCTCCAGGGACCAATCTGCAAATTTTCCAAAGTTTGGGGACTAAACCGTAATTTTCCAAAATTGAGGGACCAAATTGAATTTTCATCATCTTCAACCTCCAACTCAGAATTCTCACAGATTACCTACTGTTCTTGCCAAATTTCTAACACAATTTCACCATTCAAACAAAAATCATAACTCAAAATCATCATCCTTCAATTCAATCTCTCAAAATCAACCAAATAATCAAATACCCACAACAATCAACCCCATTACATTCAACTTAATTCATCAATTAACCCAAAACACAAATTTTCAAAACCCTAACATTAATCAAAACTGAAATTAAAGCTAAATAAAACATATTATACACATTAAAGCTTAATCTTACTCCTTTTTACTTATTTCTTCCAACTCCTTTTCTTTTTCCCTTACTTTCCCCTCTTTTCTCTTCTTCTTCTTTCTCACTTCACTCTCCTGCCGGTTCTCTCTCAAAATTCAGATCCCTCTTTCCTTTTTTTTTTTTTTTTCTATTTATACTTATTATGTTTATTCAATTACCACACTATCCCTCATTCATTTATACCTACACTTTAAGCCACCAAGGGCTTTATTGTATTTTCCTACCTTTTAATACAAAATATTACACTATCAATGTTATTGCCGTAGTGAAAGTTGCAGTAAAGGCAGCAACTGATCCAGTTTTCCCTCTCGGCATCGTGGATGTCTATGGAATACTGCGTTATAGCCAGCAACAAAGAGCAACATAGATTTGTTGATATCGAGAGTTCATTTGTTTTCTTCACCAATATAGAGTTCATCTGTTTTCTTCACCAATATAGAGTTCATTATCAATATCAAGATTTCATCTGTTTTCTTCTTCTCTGTAAGTTCTCAAAATGTTAGCTATTGGAGTTGGACTTGCAGCATTTTGTGAACTGGAGACTCACAAAAAGGTTCCATTAACATATCTGATGAAATAAAAATACATGATAAGAACCAATTCATACCCTGCATGTCTCATGATCAAAAGAGTTTATGTAGGTCTCATAATAAAAATCCTTAAAGCTAAATTATTTTTTGAAGAATCTCTTTTTTGAAGGTACAAATATAATTTTATAAAATCTCAAATAAACCCTCATATGTATAAATTATGCAACAAATTTCTAAACGAAAAAGCTATAAAATAAGTAAACATCTAAATAATATATATATATATATATATATATATATATATATATATATATAAAGTTTAAAGTGGAGAATTTTTAATAAAATTTGAATTAAAACAGAGATGTTGACAAATTAAGTGTCGGGGTAGTTAAATTTGTAGTGAGAGGTTGATTTGTGATAAAAATTACGGGGTCGTGCTGTTTGTTGCAGTGAAAAATAATTGTTGAGGAGCTTTATAAGTTGATGACAATGCAAACTAGAGTTTTCATTGTGCATATGTATCCCTCTCTAGGCACTCGGCTTTTCACCAAAGCAAAAGAGATTGGAATGATGAGTGAAGGCTATGTTTGGATCATGACAGACGGTCTGAGTGTTGATTTCTTGAGTTCACCAAATCATTCTGTCACCGATACCATCCAAGGAGTATTGGGTATTAAACCTTATGTTCCAAGAACAAAAGAGCTTGAATATTTTCGAGCTCGTTGGAAAAGGCAATTCCTACGAGATAATCCAAATAAAATTGATGCTGAGTTGAACATTTATGGACTACTGGCCTATGATGCCACTACAGCATTGGCCTTGGCAGTTGAGAAAGCCGGCACTACAAATTTTGGCTTCCAAAAGGCAAATGTTTCTAGCAACTCATCAACAGATCTTGCAACTCTTGGCATCTCTTTAAATGGTCCGAACATTCTTCGAGCTTTATCGACCACTAGTTTCAAAGGCCTTACAGGAGATTACCTTTTTGTTGATGGGCAGTTGCAATCACCAGCTGTTCAGATAGTTAATGTGAACGGAAATGGAGGAAGACGGATTGGATTTTGGACGCCAACAGAAGGACTTGTGAAAACACTGAATCCGAGAATAAACAAACGTATGAATTCAACTGCTACTTCCAGAGTTTCAACTGTAATTTTTCCTGGGGATACAACTGCGGTTCCCAAGGGTTGGGAGATTCCCACAAACGAGAAGAAGTTGAAAATAGGAGTGCCTGTGAAGGATGGCTTCAGTGAGTTAGTAGCAGTAACAAAAGATCCTGGTTCCAACACCACAACATTCACCGGATTCTGCATAGATGTTTTTGATGCTGTAGTCAAAGCATTGCCTTATGCTTTGCCTTATGAGTACATCCCCTTTGCCAACTCCGATGGCGAACCTGCTGGAACTTACAACGATCTGGCCTATCAAGTGTACTTGAAGGTAAGACTTGCTCTCTCCTTTTCTGTTCTTGTAACTATATCACATTGAATATCATTCACATTGATGTATTTTTTGTTTATTGCCAACAGAATTATGATGCCGTGGTTGGAGACATAACTATTGTCTACAACAGGTCCTTGTACATCGACTATACCTTGCCTTTCACAGAAAGTGGTGTCTCCATGATTGCATGTTCCGATTGCAGACAACAACAGCAAAAACGCATGGGTCTTCATGAAACCTTTGACATGGGACCTTTGGGTGACCAGTTTTTTGTTCTTTGTTTTCATTGGATTTGTGGTCTGGGTTCTTGAGCACAGAATAAATGATGATTTTCGAGGGTCAGCTTCAGATCAAGCTGGCACTAGCTTCTGGTTTTCCTTCTCAACTATGGTTTTTGCACAACGTAATCTCCCTTCCCTTGTGAATTTTCCTTTACTGTTGTACTAGCACTCCATATATATAAACACCAAATTGACTTTATGTTTATATTTACAGGGGAGAGAGTGGTTAGCAACTTGTCTAGGGCGCTGATAATCATCTAGTGTTTTGTTGTGTTGATCCTCACGCAGAGTTACGCCGCCAGTTTAGCAAGCCTACTTACCGTCGAGCAGCTGCAGCCAACAGTTACTGATGTGCGTGAGCTCATTAAGAAAGGGGAGTATGTGGTCTACCAGAAGGGTTCTTTTGTTCTAGGACTCTTGTTAGACTTGGGGTTCGACAAGTCCAAGCTCATGGTGTATAGTTCTGCAGAAGAATGCCATGCACCATCTTTTCTCCAAAGGAAGTGGAAATGGTGGTATTCCTGCAGCTTTCGACGAACTGGCATTTATAAAGCTCATTCTGTCAAGATATTGCTCTAAATATACCATGATTGATCCTAAATTTAAAACCGGCGGTTTTGGCTTTGTAAGCTCACTTTCCTATCTTGTTAGTTCCATTTACTCTGTGGCTAATAAGTGCATAGTTTCTCATGTATCCTTTCTTTTTGTAACTTCAGGTCTTCCCTAAAGGTTCTCCTCTAGTGTCTGATATATCGAGGGCAATTTTAAATGTGACCGAGGGAGATAAAATGAAGCAAATTGAGGGTGCATGGTTAGGAAAAAACAGCACTTGTCCAGAATCCGGCTCCTCAATTTCATCTAATAGCCTCAGTCTCAAGAGTTTCTGGGGGTTATTTTTAATTGCAGGACTAGCTGCATTGTTAGCTCTCATTATCTTCATAGTATCGTTTGTTTACCGAGAAAGAAACATCTTGAGGTCCTCTGATTCCACAGCTTCAATATGGAGTAGAATTGAAAACTTCTTTAGAATTTTCATTCAAAGGGACTCGACATCCAGTACTTTCAGAGAAAGTGATCTGAATGATAGAAATGGCATCAGTCTGCCTACTATGTGTGCGCCAAGCCCATCAGCCTATTCAGTTGACACGGAATATCCTGCCAATCGATCTTCTGCAAGCTATTATTCGAGTCCAAATAGGGAAGCACCTCAAGAGGTAGTCATAGATACCGATCAGCTTACCAACCGAAATCAGGAGAGACCGGCAGCTTTGGAAATAGACCATGAAAATAATTGACTCGTAGGTTATCATTTAACACTTCTGACACCAGTAGTCATTAGCATTGTAAAGAAATGGAATTACTGTATTAAAAACACATGTAAGTGAGATTATTTTACTAAGATTTAAGTAGGATAAAACTGGGTTTCAGAATTGAGTTACTTTATATTTTCTGCCTTCTGTTTTACTCTTTGAGTTGTGTTACCGAGAAGCATCTGGCATTACCTTCTGTACCTTCATATTTGTTATAGACTTCTTTCCTTTTCTTACAAGTCCTAACTTAATAAGAAACCAGAGATTTGCCTAGTGTTGAAGACTGCTTCATGAGTCCTGTTTTTTATATTCTATTATCATCAAATAAATGTTGAGCTAGTCTATAGGAACAAATTAGTTAGTTAAGATATTATTTGCTGATTTGATGCTTTATTAGAGCATTTCGGTTGATTGTTCTTCCTATAAATGTAATGAAGTTTTAATGAATAAAATAGAAACTCAAGTCTGTACAACAATAGCATACTATTATCATAAAATTCTCTCCTGTTTTTTTTTTCTTTTCTTCCTTTTAAAATCATTAATTTATATCAGATCAATTTGTATTAGGAGACCTAAAGCTGAAGCAAACTTCTCTCATACAACCCCTCTTGTCTTTGACGAGAAGAATTATCAACTTTGAGCTGTGAAAATGAAAAGTTACTTGGAGACATTAGATATTTGAGAAGTTGTTGAAAAAGATTATGATGTTTCTCCATTACCAAATAACCCAACCATAACTTAGATCAAAAGATGTCTGAGACTATCTGGAAAAAAAATATGTAGGAGATGAAAGTATACATGACATATAAATATTGAATTTAATAAGAAAATTTGAGCTACAAAGAATGAAAGAATCTGAGACTATCAATGAGTGCTCAAATAAATTGCTTGTTATAGTTAACAAGGTTAAATTAGTTGGTACTACATTTACATACTCTAGAATTGTTGAGAGATATGAAGAATGAATCATAACTTTGGAGAACATAAAAGATCTATTCAAAATAATAGTGATAGAACTTTTAAATGCCCTACAAGCTCAAGAACAATGAAGACTTATGAGGCAAGATCGTTTTGTAGAAGGAGCTCTACCAACCAAGCATTAAGATTCTAAAAAGGATAAGAAAAAATTATTCAAGAAAAATCAAGCCTTAAATAGTAAAATTAATGCTAATCAGTTTTAGAATAAGGAAAGACCTTTAAAAAAGGGTTATCAACCATGTCAATACCGTGGCAAGACAAATCATCCACAATTCAAGTGCTGGAAAAGACTTGATGCAAGGTGCAATAAGTGCAATTAACTTGGGCATGAAGTTGTCATTTCCAAAACCAAACCTCAAAAACAGGATGCAGATGCTCAAGTAGTTAACCAAGATGATAAGATCAAATGCTGGAAGTGTGAAGTTACCTCTTGGTGTAATCGGTTCTCTGTTGGAGATGGTAAATTCTTGTGCATCCTTGTATATTTATCTAGATTACTAGGTTATCCCAAACAACACTTGAATGTTGTAAATCCAAGCCTGAAGCTTTTGGCAGATTTAGGTTAGCCAATCAAAGCCATTGCCTTTGCAATTGATGCGGGACAATAAATAATAAGAATTAAAGTAAGAAAAGAAAGAAGCTTTAGAGAAAGAAAAAAAGCTAAAGAAGAGAAGAAAGGGGATTGAAGATATGCAAAGTCTGCAATATTTTCATTAATCATCAAAACTGTCTCACAAAATGACAGGGGAACATATAAATAGTAAACCCTAAAACATCTCACTATTGAGCTCGGCCCATCAAATCAAACTGTTTAACATAAATAATTTTAAATAAATAAAATAACAATGAGATAGGCCCAAATGGGCTTAGTCTCCCAACCAAAGCGTGACAGGCTGGGCCATCTTACGTCTTTCCGTCCATATACTCGTGTAGTTTGCGGTGTGGGTCTGGTGTCCCCACCAACTCTCCCGGGGTTGGAGAAACTCGACCTCGTTGAGTGAGCACTGGCCGACTCTGATAGTACTCCCAAAGATCTGGATCAAGCTGCTTCAAAATATCTCTAGTGATCCAAGTGCAATCTGAATCAGGTCGGCCCACCCAACAAACTAGAAACCGTTAAACCTCACTATTCCTATTAAAAACAATTTGTTCATTTAGAATAACATCAATATTATCCTTTTGTGCTGATGTCAAGGTGAAAGGGATAGAGGTTTCAATAGGATCATCAGGAGGGGAGTTAAGTGGTATCTCAAATGGATCATTTGGAATAGGAAGTGACTTATGGTATGCAACTAGATCCTCAATGTTAAATATAGAGCTAATGCCAAAATCATGTGGTAAATCAAGAACATAAGCATTTGGACCAACTCGTTGTAGCACTTTGAAAGGCCCGGCACTACGTGCATGCAATTTTCGATTAGCTCCCGAAGAAAACCGATTGGGTCTAATCCATATCATAACATAGTCTCCCACATTAAACTCATTATGTCGTCTATGTAAATAAGCTTGAAGTTTATATTGCACATTACTTGCTTGAATCTGTTTAGTAATCTCAATATGCAAATCCTGAATTCTACGTGCAAAAGACTTGGCTGACTCAGACACTCTAGCATGAAGGGATATGGGAAGAAGGTTTAAAGGTTTCCTAGGCTTGTAACCATGTACAACTTCAAAGGGACTCATGCCTATTGACCTATTGATAGAGCTATTATAGGCAAACTGGGCCGAGGAAGAATCAAATCCCAATTCTTATTATGATCACTCACTAGACACCTCAAAAGATTGCCTAAAATCCTGTTAACCACTTCAGTTTGACCATTAGTTTAGGGGTGGTAAGCAGTAGAAAACTTCAATTTGGTTCCCACCATATGCCAAAGGGTTTTCCAGAAATAACTTGTAAATCTAACATCCCTATCCGAGACTATGGTCTGGGGAAAACCATACAACTTGATAATCTCGTCAAAATAGAGTTTCGCAACTCTGGAAGCATCTATGGTCTTAGTACAAGGAATAAAATGGGTCATCTTAGAGAAACAGTCAACAACCACAAAAATAGAATCATGTGTCAACCTAATGACCATGCCTGTGATTGAGCTTTTTTTGGGAGTTAAGATAACGGAGGGCCTTATGGTTGGAGTAAAGAACAAACTCCTATGGTAACAAGTAATAGCGCCAATAGCACAAGGCCTGAACCACCGCATAAAATTCCTTATCATAAGTTGAGTATTTTTGTTTTGCCTATTAAGTTTCTTACTAAAGTAGGCTACAGGGTGACGTTCTTGACTAAGTACTCCACCTATACTGACTCCCGAAGCATCACATTCTACTTCAAATACTTTAGTAAAGTCAGGTAGCCGCATTACTGTGGCCTCTGTCATCCTTTTCTTAACCTCCTCAAATGCCTTATTAGCTCTTTTACTCTAATGAAACTCACCTTGTTTCAAACAATCTGTAATAGGCGACATAATGGTGCTAAATCCTTTAATGAAATAATGATAGAAAGTCGTAAGCTCATAAAAATTACGAACCTCATAAATAGTCTTAAGCTCAGGCCAATCTACTATCGCTTGGACTTTCTGGGGGTCAGTAGAGACTTCTTTCCATGACACTATAAACCCTAAAAAGACCACTTGATCTGTAAAGAAGGAACACTTTTGACATTTGCAAACAAACTTGCCTTTCTTAGGGTGGTACAAACTTGAATAAGGTGATCGAAATGCTCTTCCTTGGTTTTGCTATAAATAAGAATATCATCAAAGTACACCAACAAGAACTTTCCCATAAATGGCCTAAGCACTTATGTCATTACTCTCATAAAAGTGCTTGGTGCATTGGAAAGGGCAAAAGGCATGACTAGTCGTTCATATAAACCATCCTTAGTCTTAAATGCTGTTTTCCATTCATCTCCTAGACGAATCCTAATATGATGATACCCACTCTTCAAGTCAATCTTAGAGAAGCTCCTGCCATCATATCTAGCATATCATTCAATCAAGGAATTGAAAAATGATACTTGATCGTAATCCTATTGATGGCTCGACTATCTACACACATTCTTCATGATCCATCTTTCTTAGGTGTTAACAGTGCAGGTACTGCATAAGGGCTCAAACTCTCTCGAATAAATCTTTTTTGTAACAACTCACATACTTGCCTTTGCAATTCAGCATGTTCACTCGGGTTTATCCTATAGTGAGGCAAGTTTGGTAATGTGGCACCAGGGACAAAATCTATGACGTGTTAAACATAACGCATAGGGGGTAAAACATCAGGTAGTTCAGAAGGGAAAACATCTAGAAATTCTTTCAACACTTCCCTTACCTCTTCAGGTGGCTCTTCTAGAAAGTCTTCTACAATCTCCTTAGCAAACTTCCTAGGACTTATTATGTTAAGCCTTCATTCTTTCACTTTATTCTTCTTCTGACTATTACTATTAGACCTTGGAGGTAATCCAATAAGGTGGATTTTTTTACCTTCAAAAGTGAATGAACAAGAATTTGATTGCCTAAAGATTGTAACATCCAAATCATATAACTAAGGCTTACCCAAAATGACATGCCCTTCATCTATGAGAATGACATCACATCAAATTTCATCATGATAGTCCAAGATCTTTATGGGAAAAAGACATCTCTCTTTGACCGCTATAGATGTATCATTAACCCAAGACACACTATAAGGTTTAAGGTGTGGAGCAAACTTTAAGCCTAAATGAGATACACTACCCGAGAAAACTACATTGATACAACTACCACTATCTATGATGATCTTATACCCTTTATCTCCACATTTAATGTAAGTGTAAAAAATAGCAGTCCTTCTCCAGTCCCTAGTTCTTTAGGTTGTGTTAAAGCACATCTAACTACATTTAACCTGGTTGTCTTCATTTAAGTGGATATAGATCTAACACATCCTAGCAAGTTGGACTCATTCTTCTCATGATTTAGATCCTGAAAATCATCGGGATTGGGTTCATATACCTTATTATCACAATTATCTTCTTCACCCATATCCTTTTGCCCCTTGATGAACAGTCTTATTAGGGCAACTAGAGAAAATATGACTAAAACCTTGACATTTAAAACACTGAATTTTTGAGGTTATCTTAGGTGTTTCATGAAAAATACCCTTACCCTTGTCTTCTCTAGGTATCTGGGAAATCAAAGGATTGGGTTTACGAGGTGAGGCACCCCATATGGAGTTTTGACTACCAAGTTGAGATCTAGAAGGGATACTACGAGTGTCCTGATGTCTCATCCATTGGCTTTTTGTGACCAAGTCATAATTTTGTACTAGGGTATAAGCTTCATCAAGGGTGGAAACAACTCTAGGCACAACCTCTCTTATAAGGTCATCGTTTAAGCCTTTTCAAAATCTACTTAGGGTTATCACTTCATCCTCCCTAATTGTACACCTCATCCTATACTTATAAAATTATGCCACATATTCATTGGCAGACTTGCCTCCTTGCCTCAAGTTATTCAACTGGTCCAAAAAATTTTCTCTATAAGAACGAGGTAAGTACTTTTCTTCTAACTTAGTCTTCATTTCAACCCAATCAGTAATAGGAGGTTGACCTGTCCTAATCAAAGACTCTTCTACACTTTCCCAATAGAGCTGAGCGGTTCCACTAAGTTTCATCTTTGCAAATCTTACCCTCCTATTCTAAGATAGATTATACCAGCCAAAGAATTGATCCATGTCACGGATCCATCTATCAAAGAACCACGGGTCAAGTTGACCCTTAAAAGTTGGGGTTTCTACCTTGATATGCCTCATGACTCGCTCGTCATGGTCATCGTAATCGTGATAATCTTGATTGCGGTTGTATTGACGGTTCCTAGGATGAGCTGGTCTTTGACGGTAATCATTGGAGTGCTCACTATTGTTAGGGTCATCAAAGTCATTGTGACCCTGGTGTTGGTTATGGTGGCGGTTCCTATGAGGAACTGGTCTTTGAGGATTCTTATGGTTGTCATTAGAATGCTCACTCTCACTAGACTGTCTTGCAAAGTTTCTATGGACTCCATCCTCCCAGAAAGGTTGTTCATTTGATTGACATGTTGCTCATTTCTGTTCGCATAAGTTGTAATTGCTCTTGAATATCTCTAAGAATATTATTAGAGTTCGGGTCCATAGTAGCTATGACTTCTAAATTGTGTACTAGACGACTACTACATAAATGCATGCAAAAACTAATCCTAAGACTGAAATCACAAATAACACTTGCAAGTAAAAACGCAAAATAAAATTATAGCTAATATTTTGTTTAAAAAATTTATTTTATTTTTTTATCTTGGAGACTAAGTAATGACAGATTAAACCAGGAAAATTCACAAGCAAGCAAAGTAAGTCCTCTAAATGCACACAAGTAATCCAAACACAATGTTTCAGTTTTTGCATGAATTTAACCAAGCTCCATAATTAATTAAGAGGATCAGATCTTCAATGCCAATAAACAAGCTCAAAATTAAGGTAAATCAATTTAAAGGCGGGCTATGTAATTTAGTTATGGGCAAGCACATAATAATATTAATGCTAAATCTTGGTTAACAAGTGTAAAAGCAGGAATGATGATTTTCAATGGGTAAAAATTCTGATCGGATGATGTGGCAGTGAAGGATTACGTGGTAGATGACATGGCAGGACACACTGACGTGGCAGGATATGCTGACATGGCAGGAACTGCTGACGTGGCAGATGACGCAGATGCTTTGATATGGTGCTGACGTGGCAGGGTTAATTATATTACCAGCTTCTGTTTCCTTCTTCCTTACCTCTTGTAACCTGTTATTGCTGGCGGCGCGGCATGACTGCTCAAGGCAAGGACAATTGCAGTATGTTGAAGGTGGTGGTTGCTGCCAGCTAGTTCTACTGCTTTGTCTGTTGCTAATGGTTGAGGGCGATGGTACTATGGATGGTGCCAACTGAAGCTCTATCGCTGGCGCTGAAGAGGATGACACTGGCTGAGGCGCTACCTTTGCTGGGAGGAACCACCAGTCGGTACTGGCGGTGATAGGTTTGTGGGTGGCTGTAGTTGGTGGTTTGGTGCCCCTGGTTTGGTCATTGAAGCTGGAGATCCACTGATGTCTCTTGTAGTGTCAATCTGGTGGTTGCCGCTAGTCTGTGTCGGAGGTAGTAAATCAGCGTGGATCGGTGGACTGATGTGCAGGTCTTCTCGGTGGTGGGTCTGTCGCTGTGATTGGCCGGGGCGCCGCTGATGGTAGGGGCGCCGCTGCTGAAAATCCGATTACTGTCGTTGATGATGAATAGTGTTTTTTTCTTGTAATCAGAACAATATGATTTTTTTTAGATCAAACTAGATCTAGGGTTAAGCATAAACATGTGGATCGTTTAATTGTTAGAACAATTAAAAGTCATGATCTGATACCAAATTTGATGCGGGACAATAAAAAATAAGAATTAAAGCAAGAAAATAAAGAAGCTTTAGAGAAAGAAGAAAGCTAAAGAAGAGAAGAAAGGGGATTGGAGATATGCAAAGTCTGCAATATTTTCATTAATCATCAAAACTGTCTCACAAAATGACAAAGGAACATATAAATAGTAAACCCTAAAACATCTCGCTATTGGGCTCGGTCCATCAAATTAAACTGTTTAACATAAATAATTTCAAATAAATAAAATAACAATGAGACAGGCCCAAATGGGCTTAATCTCCCAACCAAAGCGTGACAGGCTGGGCCATCCTATGTCGTCTCTGTCCATATACTCGTGTAGTTTGCGGTGTGGATCTGGTGTCCCCACCAGCAATCCCCCCTGTGATGACTTTTGAATTTCTCAATATCTGTGGTCTTCCTCTATGCACCTTGCAATTCATTCATAGTTTTAGTTCTTCAGCGCTTGAGCAATCTAGTTTAACTCTTTAAGGGGATAAATGGAGATCACAACTTGTCTTTTATGAGCATGCTATGATTTTGCTCATTAGAAATCAAGTTTTAAGGAGTGTTCTGTTGCCGTGTCATCATTTACATGGGAGAAATGCTTGAAATGCGACGAGGAGGATTCACTCATATCATATTTAATCCTGTAATTTGGAGGTTCATTGTAATTTATTAATGGCAATCCCACTGCAGGTTCTCTAACATGCAAAACCACTTAAACAGCTTCCCCTCGTTGGACCCTTGTTCACTCCCCCTGTCAATGTTACTGCCGTTGTGAAAGTTGCAGTAAGGGCAGCAACTGATCCAATTTTCCCTCCTGGCATCGTGGATGTTTATGGAATACTGCGTTATAGCCAGCAACAAAGAGCAACATAGATTTGTTGATATCGAGAGTTCATTTGTTTTCTTCACCAATATAGAGTTCATCATCGATATCAAGATTTCATCTATTTTCTTCTTCTCTGTAAGTTCTCAAAATGTTAGCTGTTGGAGTTTGACTCGAAGCATTTTGTGAACTAGAGACTCACAAAAAGGTTCCATTAACATATCTGATGAAATAAAAATACATGATAAGAACTAGTTCATACCCTGTATGTCTCATAATAAAAATCCTTAAAGCTAAATTATTTTTTGAAGAATCTCTTTTTTAAAGGTACAAATATAATTTTACAAATTCTTAAATAAACCGTCATATGTATAGCTTATATATCCATACAACAAATTTCTATATAAAAAAACTATAAAATAAATAAACATCTAAATAATACACACACACACACACACACACACACACACAATAAAAATTAACATTAAAAATTAAGTTAAAAAAATAGGTAGTTTTGTTTATTTGAAGTGAAAATTCTCAATAAAATTTGAATTAGAAGAGGGATGTTGACAAACTAAGTGTTGGAGTGGTTAGATTTATAGTGGGAGGTTGATTTGTGATAAAAATTAGGTGCTGTGCTATTTGTTACAATAAAAAACGAAGGAGGAAGAAGAAGAAATGAAGGAGGGGGAGACAAGGGTTACTCGTCTAATCATAAATTAAATATTATAGACAGATTTACTAACGACATTCATCGAATGAATTTTTCCTGTCTGTAATTCTATCTATAAAAATAACACATTATTGTATTCATTAGCTTTTTTAGCTCCTCTTCCCACTATATTTCATTTTTGTCTATATTTATCGATGGATATAATGAGAGAATAGTCTATTAATGAAATTTACCACAATCTATTGACAAAAAAATTATATTGGTATTTCTATTTGTATTTACCAGTTTTCTAATAATAAAAGTAATAACAATTTGTAATGATCTTAATTGCAACTCTACATCATATGCATATGTATATTGATCTATTTCCTGCTTTGGGGTAAATTTTGAATAGAAATTTGATAATTTTATTAGGGCGCAAGGAGGACTAAACTGAGTTGCATTATTAAAATGGAAGGCTGTATATTTTGGACTCTTGAAAACAGAATCTTGTGAAGGAAGCTTCCTCGAGGGAAGCCACAACTAAAATAAATGATTGGCAAATTCGAGCCTTGCCCTAAACAATAGACAATGACGCATCCACTGTTTAATGATTGTCTAGGACTTGACTTTATGTTGACTGATTTATATTTTATAATGATTAATATATGCAAGATTTATATTTTATAATAGTGATTAATTACGTAATGTACACTGGTTTTTTTAGCTTCAGCTTGTTGAGGAAAGCCTCGTATGATTTCTCAAACAATCAAGAAAAAGCCCGGTGCTTTCTGTTAGTTAAACCTAAAAACATTAATGAAACAATATTATCTTATTAACTGATTTTTCTAGATGAGCAATTCACGTCAAATATTTCAAATGATTTTTCTAGATGATGTCGGAACGAAGCCCTTTGCCACCAACACCTCAAGAGTTTAGGGAATTTTCAATAATAATCACAAATACTTTGATTTAGTCAAGGGTAGACGATGGCGAAATAACCAATAAGACAAGGGATATTTATCGTTGACCAGAACAAGGCGAATCCCGACAGATTTGAGGGCATCTAATTTGTCACAGGTGACCAATACGTCCAAGTGCCTCTGTCTTGCATGCAACATTAACATGTGCCGGCGACATTGACTGTGATGGGGGTGTACAGTGTAAATGCAAAGCTATTGCCAGCTCTTAATTTGGACTGACACCTTCTTAAAATAATTTGGATTCCCCATTTGTGTTTTGGACATCTTTTATTTATTCTTACAAAGGGAGTAATCTGCTAGGATAAGGTATTTAGTCTTAATAGTGTAACCATTTAGTAAGTGTTTGTTTTTGTGCTAGAACATTCCTTCCAAAGTATTTTTTAATTTTTGTTTTTCTTTTGAAAATGTGTTAAATTAATGGTTTTTAGGGGTTTTTAATATGTCAATGTTAAAAATAAAAAAAAATCATTTTGATATGTTTTAAATTGAAAAATATCATCTATCACAATACTAAATCCACACTAAGTTTTACTTCCTTCAAGTTCATATACACATCTTATAAGACACTGGTGCATACTTGGTGTCTTATTTTTATTTTTATTTTAATAAAGGTATTTTAAATTTGTTTATGCATTAATTGAAATTAAATCGTTTTTGGACAATATTAAAAATACACATCTCACATTTACTTGATATATTCATAAGAATTTAGCTAATTCCTCTTAATGTTAGCCCAATGTTTAAATTCAGAAAATCAATGTTAAATGGAACAATTTTTCTTAACCATCAATGTTAAATGTCTCCAATTTATTAATATGATTTGATTCAAACAATCAAATCATGCAATTTCCTAGTAATTACAATCACCAATCTTCTCCTCGAGAACTGGTCCAAGCTCTTCTCCTTCAAGGCTTTAGTTTCACCTTATAAATAACACATTCTTCCTTCCAAGCTTAAACCAAGAAAACTAGCTAGAATCAGCTCAACCATAGGTGGACAACAAGATGATCATGAAAAAATACTCTTTAAATACTGTTCTATCTTTCTTTTTCTTCCTTTCTTTGATGATTTTGTTCTCAGAAATGGGGGTGGCCCAGAACACAACATCTACAATCCCAGTGAATGTAGGAGTGGTTCTTGACTTGGCTTCTTTGGAGGCCAATATTGCTTTGAGCTGCATCAACATGGCCCTTTCAGACTTCTATGCCTCTCATGGTGACTACAAAACTAGACTGGTCCTCAACACCAGGGACTCAAAGAAAGATGTTATTGGTGCAGCTGCTGCAGGTTCCCTCTCTGCCCCTTCTCTTGGTTCTCATCTCTTTTCTCCAATTATGAACCATTGCTCACCATTTCTTACTGCTAATTATTAACTTCCTCATGCAACATTTTAACAGTAGAGATTTTTACATTCTGTATTAATTATCTGATGAGGTTCTCGGCCTGCAAATCTCTAGTTTGTTCATAGAAATGCGCGCAGGTCCATGGACATGATATGAGAATATATATACCGTTGCATGCTTGTTATATTTTTCTTTTCAAGCTAAGGGTATTCTCAGAAAAACCTGTACATATCTAGACAAACTCTCTTTCTGATCGTGTTTACGTAAGCCATTCACGCTCCAACCGGTTTATATAACCATTCTAGTAACTTAAAATTTTGAATTAAGATTACTTGATATTTACAAGGAATTTCTTCCTCAACCTCTCATTGTACTGAACCCAAAAATGACAAAGGTGGGTCAAACACACAAAAGTCATCATAAATTGTGGCTATCTTCCTTTCCAAATTCGCCCCCCCCCTCCCCCCACGGTATAAATTGTGGCTTTCTTACTTTCCAAATTTGCGGCCCCCCTGTCATCCATCGTGAGCTGGACACCCCCCTGTATCAATAACATACGAAACATAAAAATTTTAATGAGCAAAAAGAGTGAACATTAAATTGTATATAAAATATTTTAAAAAGTTAAGAAAACCTAAATCCCCTGTAAAACAATTTAAAATCTAAAAACATTAAGAAAATTAAAATATAATCTTAAAAGAACATAAAAATCCTAAGAAAATAACAAAATTGTTTAGGAATATCTAATAGTCCAATAAGCAACACATGAGAACAATTTAAACTTGATTAAAAGGTTGCATCAACATGTGTATGTTCTTAGTAGCTTATCTGTACTTGATGGCTAATCACTTTTGGATTATTAATAATTTAGAATTGAACTCATTGAGTACTTGATGGCTTATTTTAATTGTTTGGCACTGCCTATTTTAATTGTTTAGGACGGCTACGCCGATCATTGCATTATACTTGAATCATCATTCAATTATGATAATCATGTGGTTACCATGTCAATCTATAAATTATTTTTGTTGATATAGAAGCACTAGTTCTTGCAATATACATGTACACTCACCAGTTAATTTGCTAGTTTTCCCTCAAGTTAAAACAAAAGTTCATGCTCTGCTTAAAAAGTTTGATTGATAGTGAAAGAAATACAGAGCTCGATCAGCATGGATTGCTAGACAAAAGCATGTTAATTTTCTGCTGTCATGCCGTTTCTTAATTTATAAGGTAGTTTTTAGTTACTGTTGCGAAACAGAAAAGACAAGAAAGTAAAGATAAAAAGAACATTTTTTCTTATTTTTTTTAAATAATAAAAATTCACTATAAAATTGTTCAAAAGACATATTTATTTCATGCACAAGTCCCTTCGGTATTAGAGCATTAACCAAATCCAACATAAGGTGTAGAGTAATTAAAAGAGAGGAGCTCACAGATCGTAAAACGTGACTGCAGAATGATCATCCTATAAGAAATTGTGATCCTTTGCTTGATCGTTCTCTGCTGCAGAAGTCTTTAATTTTTCTGTTCTCCTTTCGAAATGCAGCCCTGGACTTGATAAAAAATGTGGAAGTGCAAGCAATCTTAGGCCCAAAAACATCAATGCAAGCCAATTTTGTTATTGATCTTGGAGAAAAAGCTCAGGTGCCAATTATATCTTTTTCTGCAACAAGTCCTTCTCTTACTTCCATCAGGAGTTCATATTTCTTGCGAGCAACACAAAATGATTCAGCTCAAGTGAATGCCATAAGTGCTATAGTTCAAGCCTTTGGATGGAGAGAAGCGGTGCCCATCTACATTGACAATGAATATGGAGAGGGAATCATACCTTATTTAATTGATGCTCTGCAAGAAGTTGATGCTCGAGTACCCTACCGGAGTGTCATTTCTCCATCGGCCACTGATGATCAAATTGTTGAGGAGCTTTATAAGTTGATGACAATGCAAACTAGAGTTTTCATTGTGCATATGTATCCCTCTCTAGGCACTCGGCTTTTCACCAAAGCAAAAGAGATTGGAATGATGAGTGAAGGCTATGTTTGGATCATGACTGACGGTCTGAGTGTTGATTTCTTGAGTTCACCAAATCATTCTGTCACCGATACTATCCAAGGAGTATTGGGTATTAAACCTTATGTTCCAAGAACAAAAGAGCTTGAATATTTTCGAGCTCAGTGGAAAAGGAAATTCCTACGAGATAATCCAAATAAAATTGATGCTGAGTTGAACATTTATGGACTACTGGCCTATGATGCCGCTACAGCATTGGCCTTGGCAGTTGAGAAAGCCGGCACTACAAATTTTGGCTTCCAAAAGGCAAATGTTTCTAGCAACTCATCAACAGATCTTGCAACTCTTGGCATCTCTTTAAATGGTCCAAACATTGTTCAAGCTTTATCGACCACTAGTTTCAAAGGCCTTACAGGAGATTACCTTTTTGTTGATGGGCAGTTGTAATCATCAGCTTTTCAGATAGTTAATGTGAACGGAAATGGAGGAAGAGGGATTGGATTTTGGACGCCAACAGAAGGACTTGTGAAAAAATTGAATCCGAGAATAAATAAACGTATGAATTCAACTTCTACTTCCAGAGTTTCAACTGTAATTTTTCCTGGGGATACAATTGCGGTTCCCAAGGGTTGGGAGATTCCCACAAACGAGAAGAAGTTGAAAATAGGAGTGCCTCTGAAGGCTGGCTTCAGTGAGTTAGTAGCTGTCACAAAAGATCCTGGTTCCAGCACCACAACATTCACCGGATTCTGCATAGATGTTTTTGATGCTGTAGTCAAAGCATTGCCTTATGCTTTGCCTTATGAGTACATCCCCTTTGCCAACTCTGATGGCGAACCTGCTGGAACTTACAAC
>Ga0325401_1000880_pt1 | contig 23818 bp, 16 predicted proteins | sample PopdelMetagenome_FD_205666 | JGI IMG/M metagenome (GOLD analysis project Ga0325401, IMG submission 205666) | Populus deltoides microbial communities from Bellville, Georgia, United States - Xylem-PdKOR-R2 | ecosystem: Host-associated > Plants > Phyllosphere > Stem > Wood/Secondary xylem | place... | reverse complement strand
ACTTTCGCGGCTGCGACGCCACGATCTTGGCGGTCTTGGCGACGTCGGAGATCGTCGCGGAGAACTCCTCGACGGTGCCCGCACCCTCGGCCTCCTGCGGCGTCGCGGAGTTGGGCTTGACGGTGATGATCGGGGTGCCCTGGATGACCTTGGACTTCACGGTGTAGTTGCCCGCGAAGACCGACTGCGTGGTGACGGCGCCGTCCTCGACGTCGACGGCGTCGGTGATCAGACCCGAGCCCATCTTGATGGCGAGGCGGGCGCCGACCTCCTTGCCCTCGATCGAGGAGGGGATGAGGATCGCGGCCGGGCTGGTCTTCTCGGCCAGCTGCTGGAGCGCCTCGGCCTTGGGGGCCACGAGGTAGCCCTTGATCTCGGTGTCGTCGACGACGTACACCTTGTGGGCGCCGTACTTCTTGACCTTCTCGGCGACCTCGGCGCCCTGGGCGGAGGGGCCGATGAACACCGCCGACGGCTCACCGAGGCGCTGGGCGATGGTCAACAGCTCGTAGGTCGGCTTGCGGACGGCTCCGTCGACGTGGTCGACGAGCACGAGAACTTCGGACATGTCTTCTCTCCTGCGGTCTGCGCGAGCGGGGGTCAGATGAACTTCTTGGAGGCGAGGAAGTCGGTGAGCGCACCGGCACCCGAGCCGTCCTCGTCCTTCACGACCTCACCCTGCGAGCGCGGCGGGCGCGCGGTGGTGTCCTCGACGTGCGTCCACGCCACGGAGAGCCCGACCTCGCCGGCGTCGACGCCGATGTCGGACAGCGACCAGGTCTCGACCGGCTTCTTCTTGGCCGCCATGATCCCCTTGAACGACGGGTAGCGGGCCTCGCCGGACTGGTCGGTCACGGAGAGCACCAGCGGCATGGTCGCGCCGATGACCTCGGTGGCGGTGTCGCTGTCGCGCTTGATGCGGACCTGGTCGCCCTGCGACTCGATGACCGAGGCCATCGTGACCTGGGGCAGCGAGAGCCGCTCGGCGAGCATCGCCGGGATGACGCTGCCGACGCCGTCGGTGGAGGCCATGCCGCACACGACGAGGTCGACCGGCGTCTCGGCACCGGCCTTCTCGACGGCCTTGGCCAGCACCAGCGAGGTGGCGGCGTAGTCGGAGCCGGCGATCGCCTCGTCGGAGACGTGGATGCCTTTGTCGACGCCCATCTGCAGCGCCTTGCGGACCGCGTCAGCGGCCTTCTCGGGACCGATGCAGAGCGCGGTCACCTCGACGTCGCCGTCGGCCTTCTCCTTCAGCTGGAGGGCCTGCTCCACGGCGTACTCGTCGAGCTCGGACAGGAGCCCGTCGACGCCCACGCGGTCGACGGTGCCGTCGCCCTCGAACGTGCGGTCAGCAGTGGCGTCGGGGACGTGCTTGACACAGACGATGATGTTCATGGTCCTTCGACATTACCGCTGGGTCACCACCGCGGGCAGGGGTGTGCGCCGTCGAATACCTCACACTCGCTCACAGCGGCACTGTCACGGTCGTGGGCACGGAGACCGCAGTGACCCGGGGCACACCGACAGGACCGTCAGGGGCGGATCAGCCGGTCGAGGATGCGCCCCACGACCAGCCACGCGATGGCGCCGAGACCCCAGTTGAACAGGGCGTTCTTGATGCCGGCGTTGGGACCGTCGAACTGCTTGATCCCGTTGTCCTTGGAGAAGATTCCGAGGTCGACGCGGTTGGCGCCGTCGAGCACCAGCTGCACGAGGTCGTTGTCGCGGTTGGCCTTGAGCGCGATGAGCAGGGCGCCGGCGGCGAGCAGGAGCGCGGCCAGCAGGAACAGCAGCCACACCACCCGCGCGAGGGTCGTGCGGAGCTGGGCGATGCTGCGACCAGCCCGTCCAGTCCCCGTCGACGCTGCTTCGGTGTCGGTCTTCGCCATCGTCTCGTCCTCCTCGTGCCGGCCCACCCCGGGTTCGCGGCTCAGCGACCGGTGAAGGTCGCCTTGCCTGGGCCGTTCTCGACGAAGGATCGCATACCGGCGTCGCGGTCGGCAGTGGCGAACAGACCGGTGAACTGCAGTCGTTCGATCTCGAGGCCAGTACCCAGGTCGGTCTCGAGACCGCGGTCGACCGCCTCCTTGGCCGCACGCAGCGCCAGCGCCGGGCCCCGGGCGAACTGCGCGGCCCACGCGAGGGCTGCGGAGTAGACCTCGTCCTTGGGCAGCAGCCGGTCGACGAGGCCGATGGCGAGCGCCTCCTCGGCCTTCACGAAGCGACCGGTGAAGATGATGTCCTTCGCCTTGGCCGGGCCGACCAGCCGCGCGAGGCGCTGGGTGCCGCCGGCGCCGGGGATGATCCCGAGCAGCACCTCGGGCTGACCGAGCTGGGCGTCGTCGGCCGCGAACCGCACGTCGGCCGCCAGGGCCAGCTCGCACCCGCCGCCGAGGGCGTAGCCGGTGATCGCCGCGGCCACCGGCTTGGGGATCGAGGCCACGGCGGTGACCGCGGACTGCAGCCCCGCGGACTCGCGGACCATCGCGGCGTGGTCGAGCTCGGCCATCTCCTTGACGTCGTTGCCGGCCGCGAAGACCCGCTCCCCGCCGTACACCACGACGGCGCGGACGTCGTCGCGCTCGCCGGCCTCGGTGGCGGCCGCGCGCAGCTCGGCCTGCACCTGCAGGCTGATGGCGTTCATATTCGGGCGCTCGAGCCGGATGGTGCCGACGCCGTCGGCGACCTCCAGGCGGACGAACTCGGGAGCGGTGCTGTTCTCGGCCATGCCGTCATCCTGCACCAGACGCACCGGCTCGTCCCTAGAGTGGCCGGGTGCCCGGACTCTGGCTGACCCGCGAGGACGTCGCCCCCCTCTGGCCCGGCAGCAACCACGAGCTCGGCGCGACCTGGAGCGAGGAGTCGACCAACTTCGCCGTCTGGGCCCCCGAGGCCACGGGCGTCGAGCTGTGCCTGATCGACGACGACGACACCGAGACCCGGCACCGGCTCACCGAGCAGTCGCTCGGCATCTGGCACTGCGCGGTGCCGGGCATCGAGCCCGGTCAGCGCTACGGCTACCGCGCCGACGGGCCGTGGGACCCCGACCGCGGACTGCGCTTCAACCCGCACAAGCTGCTGCTCGACCCCTACGCCAAGGCGGTCAGCGGCAGCCTCTCCTACGGCTCGGCGATCTACGGCGAGGCGCAGGTCGACGGTGTCGGCACCGGCGAGCGCGAGGAGACCGACTCGGCCGGTCACGTGCCGCTGAGCGTCGTGGTCGACGGCCGCTTCGACTGGGGCGACGACGTGCCCCCGCGGCGCCGCTGGCGCGACACCGTCGTCTACGAGCTGCACGTCAAGGGGATGACGCAGCTGCACGACCGGGTGCCCGAGGAGCTGCGCGGGACCTACGCCGGCCTCGCCTGCCCCGCCGTCGTCGACTACCTGCGCGACCTCGGCGTCACCGCCGTCGAGCTGTTGCCGGTGCACCACTTCGTCACCGAGCCGGCGGTCGCGGCCCGCGGGCTGGTCAACTACTGGGGCTACAACTCCCTGGGCTACTTCGCCCCCCACGCGCCGTACGCCGCGAGCGGCGACCGCGGCCAGCAGGTCGCGGAGTTCAAGGAGATGGTGCGCGCCTTCCACGCCGCCGGGCTCGAGGTCATCCTCGACGTGGTCTACAACCACACCGCCGAGGGTGGTTCCGACGGCCCGACGCTGTCGTTCCGCGGCCTCGACGACACCGTCTACCACCGGGTGCGGCCCACGGCCCCGGGCGAGACGTTCAAGGACACCTACTGGGACGTCACCGGCTGCGGCAACACCGTCGACGCCAGCCACCCGTTCGCGCTGCGGATGATCCTGGACTCGCTGCGCTACTGGGTCACCGAGATGCACGTCGACGGGTTCCGCTTCGACCTGCTCTCCGCGCTCGCCCGCACCGGCCACACGGTCGACATGCGCAGCCACCTGCTCACCGCGATCGGCCAGGACCCGGTCCTGCGCCGGGTCAAGCTGGTCGCCGAGCCGTGGGACGCCTCGATGGACGGCTACCGCGTCGGGGAGTACCCCCCGCCGTGGACCGAGTGGAACGACCAGTTCCGAGACGAGGTCCGCGACTACTGGCTCGGCCACTCCCCCGGCACCCGCACCGTCGCCACGCGGCTGGCCGGCTCCAGCGACCTGTACGCCGACGACGGGCGCTCGCCGTACACCTCGATCAACTTCGTGACCGCCCACGACGGCTTCACGGTGCGCGACCTCGTCAGCTACGACCGCAAGCACAACGAGGCCAACGGCGAGCAGAACCGCGACGGCACCGACAACAACCGGTCGTGGAACCACGGCGTCGAGGGCGAGACCGACGACGAGGAGGTGCTGCGGCTGCGCCGCCGCGGAGCCGCCAACCTGATGGCGACGCTGTGCCTGTCGAACGGCGTCCCGATGATCACCGCCGGCGACGAGCGCGGCCGCACCCAGCACGGCAACAACAACGCCTACTGCCTCGACGACGAGACCTCGTGGGTCGACTGGCGTCCCGACGACGCCTGGCTCGACGTCTACGAGGTGACCAAGGCCGCGCTGCAGCTGCGCCGCGACCACCCGGCGCTGCGCCAGCGGCACTACTTCGAGGGCCGGCCCACCATCCGCGGCGGGCCCAAGGACCTCGCCTGGCTGCACCCCTCGGGGCGCGAGATGACGCCGGCCGACTGGCACGACCCCGACCTGACGGTGCTCGGCATGTTCGTCTCGGGCGCGCCGCTGCGCGCCCCCGGCCCGCGCGGCGAGCAGCAGGTCGACAAGTCTTTCGTGATGTGGCTCAATGCCGGCCACCACCACGTGCCGGTCGACCTGCCGGAGAACGACTGGGTCTCCCAGGGCGAGGTCGTGCTCTCCACCGACCCGGGCCACGCCGTCGGCAGCCCGGTGCGCTCCGGCACCCGGCTGCTGCTGCGCCGTCGTTCGGTGGTCGTGCTCCGCGAGAGCTGACAGCACGGGTCAGTGGTTTCGAGACAGGACTTCGTCCTTCCTCAACCACCGGCACCGATGGTTGAGGAGGCCCGCTAGGGCCGTCTCGAAACCACTCCCACGTCGTGTCCTGACCGGCCACCGGGATCGCCAGTGGCCGGTCAGGGGTCTGGTGCCTGCTCAGGCAGGGGCGAGCGCGACGACGCCGAGCTCGGCGGTGCTGGTGAGCAGGTCGTTGCGCGGGATGACGCGCACGGTGTAGCCGAAGGGGCCGGAGGTGTCGAGCGTGACGTCGCCGTCGAAGCGGTGGCGACCGCCGTCGTAGGACTCGGTCAGGTGCAGGTCGCTGATCGACGGCTCGGAGAGCTCGTCGTTGCCGTCGATGCGGCCGTAGAGCACCTGCACGTGCACGTCGTCGGGGGCCAGGTCGCCCAGGCAGACGAAGGCGCGGACGCTGAGCACGGCACCGACCTCGGCGGCGTCGCCGACGCCGGAGGACTCGACGTGCTCGACGCGGACCGAGCCCCAGGCCGAGCGCACCCGCTTCTTCCAGGCGGCGAGCTCGGCGGCACCGGTGTAGTCGGAGTTGAGCAGGCGGGCGTTGCCGGCCGCCGGGGCGTAGAGCGCGCGGACGTAGTCGCGGACCATGCGGGTGGCGAGCACCTTGGGGCCGAGCGACTTCAGCGTGTGGCGCACCATCTCGAGCCAGCGGGTCGGCACGCCCTCGTGGTCGTGGTCGTAGAAGCGCGGCGCGACGTCGTTCTCGATGAGGTCGTAGAGCGCCGCGGCCTCGAGGTCGTCGCGCTTGTCGATGTCGTCGACGCCGTCGGCGGTGGGGATGGCCCAGCCGTTGTCGCCGTCGTACCACTCGTCCCACCAGCCGTCGAGCACCGAGAGGTTGAGCCCGCCGTTGAGGGCGGCCTTCATCCCCGAGGTGCCGCACGCCTCGTAGGGGCGCAGCGGGTTGTTGAGCCAGACGTCGGTGCCGGGGTAGAGCGGCTTGGCCATCGCGATGTCGTAGTTCGGCAGGAAGACGATGCGGTGGCGCACCTCGGGGTCGTCGGAGAGCCGCACGATGTCCTGGATCAGCTTCTTGCCGCCGTCGTCGGCCGGGTGGGCCTTGCCGGCGATCACGAGCTGGATCGGGCGCTCGGGGTGCAGCAGCAGCGACTTGAGGCGCTCGGGGTCGCGCATCATCAGCGTGAGCCGCTTGTACGACGCCGCGCGGCGCGCGAAGCCGATGGTGAGCACGTCGGGCGAGAGCGCCGAGTCGATCCACTTGAGCTCGGCGCTGGCCGCGCCGCGGTCCTGCCACGACTTGCGCAGGCGCTTGCGGGCGTCGACGACGAGCCGCTCGCGCAGCGTGCGCTTGACCGCCCACACCTCGCCACCCGGGACCTTGTCGACGGCGTCCCAGAACCCGTCGGCGTCGTCCGAGCGGGTGTCGGCGCCCTGGCCGACGGCAAGGTCGAACATCTCGCGGGCGACCCAGGTGGGCGCGTGCACGCCGTTGGTGATCGAACCGATCGGCACCTCGGCCGCGTCGAAGGCGGGCCACAGGCCGTTGAACATCCCGCGGCTGACCTCGCCGTGCAGCTGCGAGACGCCGTTGGCGCGCTGGGCGAGCCGGAAGCCCATGACGGCCATGTTGAAGACGCTCGGGTCGCCGCCGGTGTAGTCCTCGGAGCCGAGAGCGAGGATGCGGTCGAGCGGCACGCCCGGCGTGGCGCCGCCGGTGCCGAAGTACTGCTCGACCAGCGTGCGCGGGAACCGGTCGATGCCGGCCGGCACCGGGGTGTGGGTGGTGAAGACGGTGGAGGCGCGGCCCATCTCGAGGGCGGTGTCGAAGTCGACCTGCGGGCCGTCCTCGGCCACGGTGAGCTCGCGGATGCGCTCGAGCCCGAGGAAGCCGGCGTGGCCCTCGTTGGTGTGGAACACCTCGGGGGCCGGGTGGCCGGTGATCTCGCTGAAGACGCGCAGCGCGCGGACGCCGCCGACGCCGAGCAGCAGCTCCTGGCGCAGCCGGTGCTCGCTGTTGCCGCCGTAGAGGCGGTCGGTCACGTCGACGTAGTGCTCGGGGTTGCCCTCGACGTCGGTGTCGAGCATCAGCAGCGGCACCCGGCCGACGCTGGCGACCCAGATGCGCGCGATCAGCGGCGGGCCGTCGGGCAGGTCGATCGAGATCGTCGCGCGCTCGCCGTCGGCGCCGCGCAGCAGGCTGATCGGCAGCCCGTCGGGGTCGAGGACGGGGTAGGTCTCCTGCTGCCAGCCCTCACGCGACAGCGACTGCTTGAAGTACCCGTGGCGGTAGAGCAGACCGACGCCGACGATCGGCACGCCGAGGTCGCTGGCCGCCTTGAGGTGGTCGCCGGCGAGGATGCCGAGGCCGCCGGAGTACTGCGGCAGCACCTCGGTGATGCCGAACTCGGGCGAGAAGTAGCCGATGGCGCGCGGGCCGTCGGCGACCTTCTTCTGGTACCACCGGTCCTCGGAGAGGTACGCCGACAGGTCGGCCTCGGCGGTGGCGAGGCGCTCGAGGAAGGCGCCGTCCTCGGCCAGCTCGGCGAAGCGCGCCTTCGGCACGGCGCCCAGCAGCCTGGCCGGGTCGTAGGCGCAGGACTCCCACAGCTCGGCGTCCACGGCGGCGAACACGTCCTGGGTCGGCGGGTGCCAGGACCACCGCAGGTTGTTCGCGAGCGTCCCGAGCGCGGCCAGCGCGTCGGGCAGGACGGGTCGGACGGTGAATCGTCGGATGGCGCGCACCCGGTGACGCTAGCGCGAATCCTTTGATCGTTCCAAGAGTCCGGCCCGCTTCCGCCCGAGAAGCGTCCACAAACGTTTGCGCGATGACCCGGACGGGCCATGCCCGCTGGCCCCAGGAGAGCCCCAGGAGGGCCCTAGGAGGGCATCAGGAGGGCCCGTCGGGGTGGTGAGACGTCGGCCACGACCACCCTGCGGGCCGTGACGCAGGTGCCGACGGGTCGTTGGACCTCGAGACGGGCGGGCGCGACACGGGGATGCGTCCGTCCGTCTCCCCCGGGTCAGCGAGGGTCGTGCTCGGCGAGGAAGCCGCCGACGACGCGGAGGAACTCCTCGGGCTCCTCGACGTGCGGCATGTGGCTGGACTCCGTGAAGACGTGGCTGCGCGCGCCGTCGATCCGCTCGACGAACGGCGCCCAGGTCGCGGGCATCGCCTCGTCGTGGGCCCCGGCGATGACCAGCGTCGGCACCGTGACCCCGTCGAGCCGGTCGACGACCGTCCAGTCCCTCAGCGACCCCACGACGTGGAACTCACTGGGCCCGTTCATGGTGTGGTAGACGGTCGGCTCCGCCTCGAGCTGGGCGAACGACGCGCTGACCTCGGGCGGGTTGGGCACGACCCGGCACACGTGGCGGTCGTAGAAGACCTGCATCGCGCGGTGGTACGCCAGGTCGTCGGTTGTGCCGGCCTCCTCGTGCTCGCTGAGCGCGGCCTGCACCTCGGCCGGCAGCCCGGCCCGCAGCTGAGCGGCCGCCTCCAGCCACAGCGCCATCGAGGCCGGCGAGTCGCAGATCGTCATGGTCCGCACGCCCTCGGGGCGGGCCAGCACGAACTCCGGGGCCAGCATGCCGCCCCAGGACTGGCCGAGGAGGTGGAAGTCGTCGGCGATGCCGAGGTGCTCGACGACGGTCGCGAGCTCCTCGACGAACAGCTCGACCGTCCAGGACGACGGGTCCGCGTCGGGCAGGTGGCTGCTGCGCCCGCAGCCGAGCTGGTCGTAGTGGACGACGGGTCGCCCGCCCGGGGCGACGTCCGCGAGGCCCGCCATCGCCAGGGTGTAGTCGTGGGCCGCGCCGGGTCCGCCGTGCAGCACGACCAGCGGCGGTCGGGTGCGGGAGGCGAGGTCGCCGGTCACGCGGTACCAGGTGCGGTGACCGCGGAACGGCACCTCGCCGACGGTCGTGGGCTCGGGGATCGCAACCATGTAGCGGAGCGTAGGACCGGTCCGCCGCGTCGCGGCGCGATGGGGGTTGCGATGGGGTACTGGTCGCCGGACAGCGGCCTTGCGCCCTCACCCCGAGCCCTCAGTAGGTTGGAGAAATGGTCGGACGCATCCCCGTCATGGAGGTCTCCCCCGTCGTCGATCTCGGTCGCCAGGCGGCCAAGGCGACCGTCGGCGAGCCCTTCCCCGTACGCGCCACCGTGTTCCGCGAGGGCCACGACCAGCTCGCCGCCGAGGTGGTGCTGACCGGCCCCGACGGGGTCGCGCGCCACCCGGTCCGGATGACGCCGCACGAGACCGAGCCCAACCGCTACGAGGCCTGGGTCACCCCGGACACCACCGGCCGCTGGACCTTCGAGATCCACGCCTGGTCCGACCCGATCGCGACCTGGGAGCACGACGCCGGGCTCAAGGTGCCGGCCGGTGTCGACGTCGACCTGATGTTCGCGGAGGCCGAGGTGCTGTGCCGCAAGGTCCTCGAGCAGGTGGAGGACGGTGGGCACGAGGCCGACCTGCTGCGCGGCGCGATCGACGCGGCCACCGACCCCTCCCGCCCGCCGGCCGCACGGATGGCCGTCCTGCAGGACCCGGCGCTGGTCGAGGTGATGACCGAGCACCCCGTGCGCGAGCTGGTCACCGTCGAGGGCCCGTTCCCGGCGTACGCCGACCGGCAGCGAGCGCTCTACGGCAGCTGGTACGAGTTCTTCCCCCGCTCCGAGGGGGCGCGCGAGGAGGCGGACGGCACCGTCGTCAGCGGCACCTTCCGCACCGCGGCGGAGCGCCTCGAGGCGGTCGCCGCGATGGGGTTCGACGTGATCTACCTCCCCCCGATCCACCCGATCGGCGAGGTCAACCGCAAGGGCCCCAACAACACCCTCACCCCGGGTCCCGGCGACCCGGGCTCCCCGTGGGCCATCGGGTCGAAGGACGGCGGCCACGACGCGGTCCACCCCGACCTCGGCACGATCGAGGACTTCGACGCCTTCGTCGCCCGGGCCCGCGAGTTCGACCTCGAGGTCGCGCTCGACCTCGCGCTGCAGGCGGCCCCGGACCACCCGTGGGTGGAGAGCCACCCGGAGTTCTTCACGACGCGCCTCGACGGCACCATCGCCTACGCCGAGAACCCGCCAAAGAAGTACCAGGACATCTACCCGATCAACTTCGACAACGACCCGACCGGCATCTGCCGCGAGGTGCTGCGCATCGTCAAGCACTGGATGTCGCACGGCGTGCGGATCTTCCGCGTCGACAACCCCCACACCAAGCCGCTGGCCTTCTGGGAGTGGCTGCTCAAGGAGGTGCGCCGCACCGACCCCGACGTGCTGTTCCTGGCCGAGGCGTTCACCAAGCCGGCGATGATGCACGGCCTGGGGGCGATCGGCTTCCAGCAGAGCTACACCTACTACACCTGGCGCACCGCGAAGTGGGAGCTGGAGGAGTACCTCCGCGAGGTGTCCTCGGAGTCCGACCACGTGATGCGGCCGAACTTCTTCGTCAACACCCCCGACATCCTCCACGCCTACCTGCAGTACGGCGGCCCGGCGGCGTTCAAGATCCGTGCCGCCATCGCGGCGACCGGCTCGCCCAGCTGGGGCGTCTACGCCGGCTACGAGCTCTTCGAGCACGTCGCGGTGCGCCCGGGCAGCGAGGAGTACCTCGACAGCGAGAAGTACCAGGTCCGCATCCGCGACTGGGACGCCGCCGAGGCCGAGGGTCGCACGCTCGCGCCGTACCTCACCCGGCTCAACGAGATCCGCCGCGCCCACCCGGCGCTGCAGCTGCTGCGCAACCTCACGGTGCACCACAGCGACGACGAGAACGTCCTGGTCTTCTCCAAGTCGGCGCAGACCGAGGACGGCGGGCTCGACACCGTCATCATCGTGGTCAACCTCGACCCGCACGCCACCCGCGAGACCACCGTCCACCTCGACCTGCCGGCCCTCGGCTTCTCGTGGGGCGACACCTTCGTCGTCCACGATGAGATCACCGGCCAGGAGTGGACCTGGGGCCAGCACGACTACGTCCGTCTCGACCCGGGCCACGAGCCCGCGCACGTCCTCACCGTCAGGAGCCACGGGTGACCCAGACCCCCGCCACCGAGAACACCCCCGCCCAGAACACGCCCGAGGACACCGACCCGTTCCCGGACCAGGAGGGCAGCACGCCCGACTGGTTCAAGACGGCCGTCTTCTACGAGGTGCTGGTCCGCTCGTTCCGCGACTCCAACGGCGACGGCACCGGTGACTTCAAGGGCCTCATCGAGAAGCTCGACTACCTCGAGTGGCTGGGCGTGGACTGCCTGTGGATCCCGCCGTTCTTCGCCAGCCCGCTGCGCGACGGCGGCTACGACGTGGCCGACTACGTCAACATCCTCCCGGAGATCGGCACGGTCGACGACTTCCACGAGTTCCTCGACGCCGCCCACCAGCGCGGCATCCGCGTGATCATCGACTTCGTCATGAACCACACGAGCGACCAGCACGAGTGGTTCCAGCAGAGCCGGTCCGACCCGGACGGCCCCTACGGTGACTTCTACGTCTGGTCCGACACCGACGAGAAGTACCAGGACGCGCGGGTCATCTTCGTCGACACCGAGCCGTCGAACTGGACCTGGGACCCGGTGCGCCAGCAGTACTTCTGGCACCGGTTCTTCTCCCACCAGCCCGACCTCAACTTCGACAACCCGGCCGTGCACGACGCGATCCTCGAGGCCGTCGACTTCTGGTTCGACATGGGTCTCGACGGCTTCCGCCTCGACGCCGTGCCCTACCTGTACGAGCGCGACGGCAGCAACGGCGAGAACCTCCCCGAGACCCACGACTTCCTCAGGAAGGTCCGCCGCCACGTCGACGAGAAGTACCCCGGCAAGGTGCTGCTCGCGGAGGCCAACCAGTGGCCATCCGACGTCGTCGACTACTTCGGCGACTTCGAGTCCGGTGGCGACGAGTGCCACATGTGCTTCCACTTCCCGGTGATGCCGCGCATCTTCATGGCGGTGCGCCGCGAGTCGCGCTTCCCCATCTCGGAGATCCTCGAGCAGACGCCGCCGATCCCCGACGGCTGCCAGTGGGGCATCTTCCTGCGCAACCACGACGAGCTGACCCTCGAGATGGTCACCGACGAGGACCGCGACTACATGTGGGACGAGTACTCCAAGGACCCCCGCATGAAGGCCAACATCGGCATCCGCCGGCGCCTGGCCCCGCTGCTCGACAACGACACCAACCAGATCGAGCTGTTCAACGCGCTGCTGCTCTCGCTGCCCGGCTCGCCGGTGCTCTACTACGGCGACGAGATCGGGATGGGCGACAACATCTGGCTCAGCGACCGCGACGGCGTGCGCACACCCATGCAGTGGACCCCCGACCGCAACGCCGGCTTCTCCTCGGCCACCCCCGGCAAGCTGCACCTGCCGGCGATCCAGGACCCGGTCTACGGCTACCAGTCGGTCAACGTCGAGGCGCAGCTGGAGAACCCCTCCTCGCTGCTGCACTGGACCCGCCGGATGCTGCAGATCCGCCGCCGCTACGACGCCTTCGGGCTCGGCTCCTACGCCGACCTGGGCGGCTCCAACCCGTCGGTGCTCTCCTACGCCCGGGAGCACGTGCTCGACGACGGCCGCACCGAGGTGGTCGTCTGCGTCAACAACCTCTCGCGGTTCCCCCAGCCGGTCGAGCTCGACCTGCGCCGCTTCGAGGGCATGGTCCCGGTCGAGCTGCTCGGCGGGGTGCCGTTCCCGGCCGTCGGTGAGCTGCCGTACTTCCTGACCCTCAGCGGCTACGGCTTCTACTGGTTCACGCTGACCCCGGGCGACGATCCCGAGGAGGGACAGCTGCTGTGAGCCATCTCGACACGCAGGACTTCGCCGGCTACCTCGAGCGCACGCGCTGGTTCGGGGGCAAGGGCCGCACCTACGACGTGACCGACGTCAGCACGCTGGGCTCGCTGCCCGGCGAGCCGCCGCTGGTGGTCGTGCACCTGGTGGAGGTGACCTACTCCGACGCCGAGGGCGGCGTCGAGCTCTACCAGGTCCCGCTCGCCTTCTACGAGCACCCCGAGCAGCGCCTCGACCACGCCTTCGTCGGCTGGTGGGAGGACCCCGACCACGGCTGGGTCCACGCCTACGACGCGCTGCACGACCGCGAGGCGATGGCGCTGTGGCAGCGGGCCTTCGACGACGCGGCCGAGTCGCCCGACGGCACGATGTCGAGCGACGGCCTCGTCTTCCACCGGCTGCCGGGCCACGACCTGGACCTCGACGCGCAGTCCTCCCTCTTCAGCGGCGAGCAGTCCAACTCCTCGGTCCGCTACGGCGAGGACGCCCTGATGAAGGTGTTCCGCAAGGTCACGCCGGGGCGCAACCCCGACATCTCGGTCCACGAGGTGCTGACCGCGGCGGGCTCGACCCACGTCGCCCACCTCTACGGCTGGCTCGAGACCGTCCAGGACGGCGAGCCGGTGCAGCTGGCGATGCTCCAGCAGTTCCTGCGCACCGCCACCGATGGCTGGGAGCTGGCGCTGGCCAGCGTGCGCTCCCTCTTCGCCGACCTGGAGGTCCACGCCCACGACTCCGGCGGCGACTTCGCCGGCGAGGCGTCGCGCCTCGGCGAGGCGCTGCGCGAGGTGCACGCCACGCTGCACGAGCACTTCCCCGCCGAACGCCGTCCGGCCCCCGCGGCCCGGGAGCTCGCCGCCGCGATGACGTCGCGGCTCGAGGCCGCCGCGGCGGTCGTGCCCGAGCTCGGCGAGCACACCGAGCGGCTGCGCCGCGCCTACGACGCGGTCGCCGACCTGGGCGACCTCGACGTGCAGCAGGTCCACGGCGACCTCCACCTCGGCCAGACCCTGCGCACCTCGATGGGCTGGAAGATCGTCGACTTCGAGGGCGAGCCGGCCAAGCCGCTCGCCGAGCGGCAGCTGCCCGACTCCCCCTGGCGCGACGTCGCCGGGATGCTGCGCAGCTTCGACTACGCCCCCCGCGTCGTGCAGCGCTCGCTGGGCATCGAGTCGGGCCCCGACGCCGAGCTCGTCGAGCAGCGGGCCCAGGAGTGGGCGGAGCGCAGCAAGAACCACTTCCTGACGGCGTACGCCGACGGCGGGCTGAGCGACGCGCAGCGCACGCTGCTCGACGCCTACGTCGCCGACAAGGCCGTTTACGAGACCGTCTACGAGACCCGCAACCGGCCCTCCTGGGTGGGCATCCCCCTCCAGGCCGTGGCGAAGATCGGAGCACCATGACCACCCCGAGCCCGACCGGACCCAGCACCCCGACCGGCCCCGGTGAGACCCCCAAGGACGTCTCGCGCGAGGAGCTCGAACAGATCGTGCACGGCGAGCACGGCAGCCCGCACTCCGTCCTGGGGCCGCACCCCTACGCCGGCGGGGTGACCGTCCGGGCGCTCAAGCCGATGGCCCGCACGGTCGTCGTGCGCCACGGCGACGGCTCGTCCCACGAGCTCACCCACGAGCACGAGGGCGTCTGGGTCGGCGTGCTGCCCGGCTCCCCCGACGGCACGAGCGTGCCGGACTACCGCCTCGAGGTGACCTACGACGACGGCCACCCCCACGTCGTCGACGACCCCTACCGCTTCCTGCCGACCCTCGGCGAGATGGACCTCCACCTCATCAACGAGGGCCGCCACGAGGAGCTGTGGACCGTGCTCGGCGCGCGGGTCCACCACTACGACGCGCCGTACGGCGACACGATCAGCGGGACGTCGTTCGCGGTGTGGGCGCCGTCGGCACGCGCCGTGCGCCTCGAGGGCGACTTCAACGACTGGGACGGGCGCGCCTACCCGATGCGCCAGCTCGGCAGCTCCGGCGTCTGGGAGCTGTTCGTGCCCGGTGTCGGCTCCGGCGCCTGCTACAAGTACGTCGTCCACGGTGCCGACGGGCAGTGGCGCGAGAAGGCCGACCCGATGGCCTCCTGGGCGCAGCGACCGCCGGAGAGCGCCTCCCGCGTCTACGAGTCGACCCACACCTGGGGCGACGACGCCTGGATGCAGGCCCGCCCCGAGCGGCGCCACGTCCAGGAGCCGATGTCGATCTACGAGATGCACCTCGCCTCGTGGCGCCGCGACAAGAGCTGGGAGCAGCTCGCCGACGAGCTGCCGGCGTACCTCACCGAGCTGGGGTTCACCCACGTCGAGCTGATGCCGGTGATGCAGCACCCCTTCGGCGGCTCGTGGGGCTACCACGTGACGTCGTACTTCGCCCCCGACAGCCGCTTCGGCGACCCCGACGGCTTCAGGCTGCTCGTCGACCGGCTCCACCAGGCCGGCATCGGCGTGATCCTCGACTGGGTCCCGGGCCACTTCGCGACCGACCCGTGGGCGCTCGTCTCCTTCGACGGCACCCCGCTCTACGAGGACCCCAACCCCCAGCGCGGGTGGCACAAGGAGTGGGGCTCCCACATCTTCAACTTCGGACGCAACGAGGTCCGCAACTTCCTCTACGCCAACGCGCTGTACTGGCTCGAGGAGTTCCACGCCGACGGCCTGCGCGTCGACGGCGTCGCCTCGATGCTCTACCTCGACTACTCCCGCGAGGAGGGCGAGTGGACGCCCAACAAGTACGGCGGGCGCGAGAACCTCGAGGCCGTGCAGTTCCTGCAGGAGATGAACGCCACCGTCTACAAGCGCACCCCCGGCGTCACCACGATCGCCGAGGAGTCGACCTCGTGGCCGCAGGTGACCGGACCGACGTCGGGCGGCGGGCTGGGCTTCGGCTTCAAGTGGAACATGGGCTGGATGCACGACTCGCTGGGCTACGTCCAGAACGACCCGGTGCACCGCGCCTACCACCACGGCGAGATGACGTTCTCCCTCGTCTACGCCTGGTCGGAGAACTACGTGCTGCCGATCAGCCACGACGAGGTCGTGCACGGCAAGGGCTCGCTGCTGCGCAAGATGCCGGGCGACCGGTGGAAGCAGCTGGCCAACCTGCGCGCCTACCTCGGCTTCATGTGGGCCCACCCGGGCAAGCAGCTGCTGTTCATGGGCGCGGAGTTCGGCCAGGAGTCGGAGTGGGCGGAGTCACGTGAGCTCGACTGGTGGCTGCTCGACCACCCCGAGCACCGCGGTGTGCACTCGCTGGTGCGCGACCTCAACCACGTCTACACCGACACCTCGGCGCTGTGGTCGCGCGACCACGAGCCGGCCGGGTTCGAGTGGATCGACGCCAACGACGCCGGGCGCAACACCTTCTCCTTCATCCGCCGCTCGGCGACCGAAGGCGAGCCCGACCTGGTGTGCGTGGCCAACTTCGCCGCCGTGCCGCACGAGGGCTACCGCCTCGGCCTGCCGTCGGCCGGTGAGTGGGACGAGGTGCTCAACACCGACGCCGAGCTCTACACCGGCTCCGGCGTCGGCAACCTCGGGTCGGTGACCGCCGTCGACGGCGAGCACTACGGCCAGCCGGCCCACGCCGACGTCGTCGTGCCGCCGCTGGCCACCGTCTGGTTCCGAGCCCGCCCGGCCTGAGCCTGCGAAGGCCGGGACCACGGGCGAGGGTTGAGGAGCGTCGGCGCGGCTGAGCCTGCGAAGCCGTGCGACGCGTCTCGAAACCAGCCCGCCCGGCCTGAGCCCATGCTGGGCCTCGACGACTAGCCTGAGGACGTGACTCACCTGCCTGACCTCACCGACGGCACGGTCACCCTCAGGCCGGTCGCCGACCAGCGCGGCGACGAGCGGTCCGAGGCCCGTTCCGAGGCCCGGTCGTTCGCCGTCGAGGTCGACGGCGGCACCGTCGGCCGCGTGTCGGTCGGGGCCGACGGCGCGCTCACGTGGGAGCTCGACGAGGCGTCGCGCGGTCGGGGGTACGCCACCCGCGCCGTGCGGATGCTCGTCGACTGGGCCCTGACCGAGCGCACGCAGAACGGTCTCGGTCTCGACCGGGTCGAGGCCCGGGTCGATGCCGACCAGAGCGCGGCGCTGCGGGTCGCGACCCGCTCGGGGCTGCGTCGTGAGGGGGTCACCCGGCTGCCGCAGGAGGCCGAGGAGGTCGTGCTGGCTCGGCTGGCGACCGACCCGCCGCTGAGCGAGCCGGGTGCGTTCCGCGCGCTGCTCAACTCGTTCCTGCCGCGCAAGCGCGCGATCGCGCAGATGCTGGTGCGCGACGGTCAGGACCGCGTGCTGCTGTGCCGGCTGACCTACAAGCAGGACTGGGACCTGCCCGGCGGCGTCGTCGAGGTCGGCGAGTCGCCCCAGGTCGCCGTGGCCCGCGAGGTGGAGGAAGAGCTCGGCCTCACCATCGAGGCCGGGCGGCTGCTGCTGACCGACTGGCTGCCGCCGTGGTCGGGCTGGGACGACGCACTGTGCCTCGTCTTCGACGGCGGCGAGCACGACGCCTCGATCACCGGCTCGATCGTGCGCCAGGAGAGCGAGATCCGCGACGCCGTCTTCTGCACCCTCGACGAGGCCCGCGAGCGCTGCACCGACTTCACCGCCCGCCGCATCGAGTCCGCGCTCGCCACGCTCGCGGCCGGTGCCGGCGCGCCGGCGTACACCGAGAGCGGACGCGGCTAGAGACCCGCCCGCCGCCGCAGTGCGGCCACGTCGAGCACCTCGACCCGGCCGCGTGCCAGCGAGACCAGCCCGGCGTCGGCGAGTCGCTGCAGCACCTGGTTGACGGTGGGCCGGGTCCCGCCGGCCAGGTCGGCCAACTGCGTCTGCGTGAGGGGTACGACGACCCGCTGCTCCCCCGGACCGTAGGTCTCGCACAGCTCGGCGAGGCGGCGGTGGAGACGCCGGTCGAGCCCGACGTACATCGCCTCGATGAGCCGTTGGCTGAGCTCGTCGACGCGACCGGCGAGGAACGACGTCAGCGTCCGCTCGACGGCCGGGCGCGTCTCGCGCAGCCGGCGGAAGGCCGAGGCCGTGACCACGCGCGTGGTGGCGGGCTCGAGGGCCGAGATCGTCGCGGTGCGCTGACCGTCGTCGCTGAGCAGGGCCAGCTCGCCGAAGTAGTCGCCCGGGCCGAGCACGTTGATCATCGCCGAGTCGCCCGTCGCCAGCGAGACGTGCACCGCGAGCCGTCCGCTCTCGACCAGGTGCAGCGAGTCCGCCGGGTCACCGGCGTGGCAGACCACCTCGTGGCGGGCGAACGAGCGGCGCCGGGCCAGCGCCAGCAGGTCGCGGCGCTCGTCGTCGTCGAGGCTGGTCAGCAGCGGCCACGGCACGAGGCCATGAGACCACGCCGGACGTCGGCGACCCGTCGCCCGGGGTGTCGGGCAGCCGACACTCCCCGGGCCCTCGAACCACCAGGCTGGGACGTGCAGCCTCGGTCGACGGGGACGGCGCTCCCCGCGGCCTCGTGGTGGCGGGGAGCGCCGGAGCCGGGGCTGCGGACGTGACACCTCCGCACCCGCCCCGCGCCGGGGGGCCGGGCGGGTGCGGAGGGCTGTCAGCACCCTTCCGGGCGGCACCCGTCAGAACAGCGCCGAGGCGAGTGCCTGGCGGCCCTTGAGCACCCGCGGGTCGTCGTTGCCGACGGCGGCGAACAGGCCGAGCAGGTGCTCACGGACCTGGTTGCGCTCGTCGCCGGCGCTGCGCCGCACGAGCTCGACCAGGCGCGAGAACGCCGCGTCGAGGTCGCCGTCGAGGAGGTCGAGGTCGGCGGCGAGCGTCTGTGCCGCGACGTCCTCGGGGGCCGCGTCCGCCGCGGCCCGGGCCGCGGCGGGGTCGACGGAGGCGGTGCGCTGCAGCACCCGCGCCATCGCGAGCCCGGCGGCGGCCTCGGCGTCGGCGGGGTTGGCCTTGAGCAGCTTCTCGTACTCCGCCACGGCGCGGTCGACGTCGCCGGCCGCGAGCGCGTCCTGCGCGGGGGCGTAGCGCGGGTCGAGCTGCTCGTCGTCCTCGGCGCCGTCGACCGGACCGGCGTGCCGGGGCTGGTGGCGCCCGGTGATCCCCTGGGCGGTGAGCTGCTGCATCACCTGGTTGATCGTGCCGCGCAGGTCGTCGAGGCCGAGCAGGTCCTGCAGCAGCGGCTGCGGCCGCGCGTCGATGACGGCGAAGACGAACGGGACCTGCTGCAGCTGCACGGCCTGGGCGATCGCGGCCTGGGTGTCGATGTCGACGAGCCCGGCGAGGAACCGGCCCTCGAACTCCTCGGCGACGGTCGCGAGGTCGCGCGCCATCTGCGCGCTCTCGGGCATCCGCGAGGGCGAGTAGAAGACGAGGAGGACCGGTGCGGTCACCGAGGCCTCGACGGTGGCCTGGAAGTTGTCCTGCGTCACGTCGAGCCAGTACGACGCGCCGCCCGCGGCCGGCGCGCCGGTGCCTCCGGCACCCGCGCCCGCCGGTCCTGCCGCCGCACCAGGTCCAGGGGTCCGGGCGAGGGCGGAGAGGTCGATGGCGCCGGGTCGGGAGAAGGGTCGCTGCGTCATGGCCGAAATCCTAGTTGTCCCCCCGGACGCGCCTCAGGGCACCGATACTGACCAGGTGACTGACCTGCTCGACGGCCGGCGTGACGGTCCGGTGGACGGGGTGCGCCGCGGTGGTCACGTCCTCGGCCTGCCCCTGAGCGGCGCCGAGGCCCGCGCGGCCATGGGCCGCCCCACGCCGCACTGGGTGCAGCCCACGCGGCGCGCGGTCGTGTGGGGGCTGCTGTGCGCGCTCGCCGGCGAGATCGGCGTCCACACGACGTTGCACGACGTGCCGCTCAGCCTCGTGGCGCCCAACGCCGCCGTGATCGCGCTGTGGTTCGCTTTCGGCACCCGGCGCACGCTTCCCTACGACCTCGTCGCCCTCGCGGTCGTCGGCGTGCTCATCGGCTACCGCCTGGAGTTCCCGCTCGCGCTGGTGGTGACGAGCCCGCTGGTCTACGTGGCCCAGGCGGCCGCGTTCGTGGTCGTGCTCCGCCGGCTCGCACCCGACCTCGCCCCTCACGGCGACCGCGAGGAGTGGCAGCTGCGCGACCTCGCGGTGTTCGGCGCCGCCGCGCTGGCGAGCGCGGTCGCGATGGCCGCCACGTCGACCGGCACCCAGTGGCTCGCCGGCCTGCCCTCGGGCGACCTCGCCGCCCTGCTGACCCGGACGGGTCGCTCCACGGCCACGATCACGGCGGTCGGGGCGCTCGGGCTGACCGTCGGGCCCGCCCTGAGCCGCGCCTGGCGCGAGCGCCGGGTGGGCGCCTGGGTCCGCGCCGGCCTCACCACGAGCCCCGCGCGTCGCCTCGAGGTGGGCGCCCTCGTCGCTGCCGGCGTGGCGCTCAACGTGACCTGCTTCCTCCTGCTGGAGGGGCTGCCCCTGACCTTCATGCTCTTCGTCGTCGTCGCCTGGGTGGGCATCCGGTTCTCGACCGCGGCCGCGGCGGCGTACTCGCTCGCGAGCGGGACCTTCGCCCTGGTGGCCACCCTGGCGGGCCACGGGGTCTTCGCGGTCGCCATCGAGGACCCTTACCAGCGTGCGGTCGTCGCCCAGCTGTTCGTGATGATCACGACCGGCACCGGCCTGGTGCTCGCGATCGCACGAGCGCAGCTGGTCGCCGCCGAGGCGCTCGCCGAGGCGCGCCGGGCCATGCTCGACCAGGTCCTCGCCGAGGTCGACGACGGCATCGCGCTCTTCGAGGGCGAGTCGCAGGTGCTGATGATCAACCGCGCCGGCAAGGAGCTCTTCGAGAACCACGAGTCCGGCACCTCCGGCCCCACGCGCCCGGCCGAGACCATCCAGCTCTACCAGTGCGACGGCACCCGGGTGACCGACGACAGCGCCCCGCACCGACGGGCGCTGCGCGGTGAGGCGATCAAGGGCGAGGACTTCGAGCTGCGTCGCGACGACGGGACGGTGCTGCGCTACCTGCGGATGAACGCCGAGGCGCTGCCGCCGACCGAGCTCGGCGGCCAGCCCCGGGTGCTGGTGACCTACCACGACATCACCGGCGACCGGCTGCGCCAGGACGCGCTCGCGACGTTCGCGGGGCACGTGGCCCACGACCTGCGCAACCCGCTCAGCGTGGTGGAGGCGTGGAACGAGGTGCTGAGCGACACCGTCGCCCACGGCGAGCAGCTCACCCCCGAGGTGCTGCTGCCGATGACCACGCGGATCGGCGTGGCCTCCGCGCGGATGCGCGACTTCATCAAGGGGCTGCTCGACTACACCCTCGCCCGCGACCGCACGCTGCAGCCCGAGGCCGTCGACCTGGTCGCCCTGGCCGCCGACGTCGCGGCCCTGCGCGAGCTGCGCACCGACGACGCCGAGCCGCCGGTCATCAAGGTGCTCGGCGCCGGCACCGCGCTCGCCGACCGCGAGCTGATCCGCATCGTCCTCGACAACCTCGTCTCCAACGCGTGCAAGTACGTCGCCCCGGGGGTCCGGCCGCGGGTCATGGTGCTGGTCGAGGAGCTCGACGCGCTGACCGTGGAGGTCTGCGTCGCCGACAACGGCATCGGCATCCCGGTCGACCAGCGCGCCCGGATCTTCGAGTCGTTCCACCGCGTCGAGCGGGTCGGCCGCTTCGAGGGCACCGGCCTCGGGCTCGGCATCTGCCGCCGCATCGTCGAGCGCCACCGCGGCACGATCTCCGTCGAGGACGTCCGCGAGGGCGCGTGCCTGCGGGTGACGCTCCCCCGCGCCGTCGCCACCCGCCGGGAGGCGGACGCCGACGCGGGTGCCGGTCAGCCGATCAACCGGTCGGCGGCGGTGTAGGGGTCCAGCTCCCCCGCGGCGACCTCCCCGGCGAGCCGGTCGAGGTCGGCGTGACCACCGACCCCCTCCCAGCGCGCCCGCAGGGCGGCCACGGCGATGGCCTCGACCTCGTCGCGGGCCCGCCTCGCCCGCCGGTGCTCCAGCCGGCCGGACTCCCCCAGCCAGGCGCGGTGGTCCTGCACCGCCTCGACCAGGTCGTCGACGCCCTGACCCGACGAGGCGACGGTCAGCACGACCGGCGGCCTCCAGTCGGCCTCGGAGCGGTCGCTCAGCCCGACCATCGTGCGCAGCTCGCGCCGCACCTGCTCGGCGCCGTCGCGGTCGGCCTTGTTGACGACGTAGACGTCGCCGATCTCGAGGATCCCGGCCTTGGCGGCCTGCACCCCGTCGCCCGCGCCGGGGGCCAGCAGCACCACGGTGGTGTCGGCGAGGCCCGCGACCTCGACCTCGCTCTGGCCGACGCCGACGGTCTCGACGAGCACGACGTCGCAGCCGGCCGCGTCGAGGACGCGGATCGCCTGCGGCGTGCTCCACGACAGCCCGCCGAGGTGGCCGCGCGAGGCCATCGAGCGGATGAAGACCCCCGGGTCGAGCGCGTGGTCCGACATGCGGATCCGGTCGCCGAGCAGCGCCCCGCCCGAGAACGGCGAGCTCGGGTCGACCGCCAGCACCCCGACCCGCAGGTCGCGGGCCCGCAGCGCACCGACCAGGGCGCTGGTCGAGGTGGACTTGCCGACCCCCGGCGGGCCGGTCAGGCCGACGACGTGCGCGCGGCCGGCGTACGGAGCCAGCGCGGTCATGACCTCCCGCAGCTGCGGGGAGGCGTCCTCGACCATCGAGACCAGGCGGGCGACGGCCCGGGGCTCACCGCCCCGGGCCCGCTCCACCAGGTCCGCAGGATCAGGACGCGGCCGGGACACGCAGGATGAGGGCGTCGCCCTGACCGCCGCCGCCGCACAGCGCGGCCGCCCCGACGCCGCCGCCGCGGCGCTGCAGCTCGAGCGCGAGGTGGAGCACGACGCGGGCGCCGGACATGCCCACCGGGTGGCCGAGGGCGATCGCGCCGCCGTTGACGTTGACCTTCTCGTCGGCGATGCCGAGCTCGCGGGCCGAGGCGATCCCGACGGCGGCGAACGCCTCGTTGAACTCCACGAGGTCGAGGGCGGAGGGCTCGATGCCCTCCTTGCGGCACGCGAGCGCGGTGGCGTTGGCCGGCTGCAGCTGCAGCCCGGAGTCGGGACCTGCGACCATGCCGTGCGCACCGATCTCGGCGAGCCAGGTGAGGCCGAGCTCCTCGGCCTTGGCCTTGCTCATCACGACCACGGCACAGGCGCCGTCGGAGATCTGGGACGAGGTGCCCGCGGTGATCGTGCCGTCCTTGCGGAACGCCGGGCGCAGCTTGCCGAGCGACTCAGCGGTGGTGTCGGCGCGCACGCCCTCGTCGGTGCCGACCATCACCGGGTCGCCCTTGCGCTGGGGCACGGGCACCGGCACGACCTCGTCGTCGAACACGCCGTTCTTCCACGCCTCCGCCGCGCGCTGGTGCGAGCGGGCCGCGAACTCGTCCTGCTCCTCGCGGGTGAGGTTCTGCGCCGCGCCGTTGATCTCCTCGGTCAGCAGCCCCATCGCCTGCTGGGTGAGCTGGTCGTAGAGGGCGTCGTAGGCCATGGAGTCGACGAGCGGGACGTCGCCGTACTTGAACCCCTCGCGCGACTTGGGCAGCAGGTGCGGGGCGTTGGTCATCGACTCCATGCCGCCGGCGACGACGATGTCGACCTCGCCCGCGCGGATCATCTGGTCCGCCGTGGCGATGGCGTTGAGCCCGGAGAGGCACACCTTGTTGATGGTGATCGACGGGACGCTCATCGGGATGCCCGCGCCGACGGCCGCGCCCCGGGCAGGGTTCTGCCCGGCGCCCGCCTGGATGACCTGACCGAGGATGACGTAGTCGACCTGCTCCGGGGAGACGCCGGCCTTCTCGAGCGCGCCCTTGACGGCGACCGCACCGAGGTCGGCGGCGGTGAGGTCCTTCAGGCCGCCGAGGAGGCGGCCGATCGGCGTACGAGCGCCGGCGACGATCACGGACGGGTTGTCAGGCACGGGTCCTCCAGAGGTGGGACTGGGTGGTCGGCTAGCTGGTCAGCTGGGTGCTCGGCTGGGTGTTCGGGCTGCCTTGCCGACGTGACGAACGCCTCTCGACGAGGCTGGTGATCGACCTTACTCACCAGGTTAATCCTCTGTAACCATGCCGAGCATGACCTCCGACACGTCGAGCCT
>Ga0325401_1000879_pt1 | contig 23825 bp, 11 predicted proteins | sample PopdelMetagenome_FD_205666 | JGI IMG/M metagenome (GOLD analysis project Ga0325401, IMG submission 205666) | Populus deltoides microbial communities from Bellville, Georgia, United States - Xylem-PdKOR-R2 | ecosystem: Host-associated > Plants > Phyllosphere > Stem > Wood/Secondary xylem | place... | reverse complement strand
AATAAAGAGCAGGACTGCGAGAGCAGCACTTGTAACACAGCAAGAGTGCCCAACCAGCTAAGGAGTTACATTGAGTTTCGTAGCATATATAATTGACACATGAGTGGGGTGTGAAGAAAATTCTCAAGGAGAATTGTTCAGTTTATCCATCCCACAGTGAGCAATTCCTAATCACTCGAAAATCTCTAAGAGTTTAAGGGCCTATAGATTCCTAGGGAGAGTTCATGTGTTAATTGTTAGCAACTAGATGTTTCAGTTAGGATGACAACAATTTGAATATCGTTAGATGTTCTAGCAATCTACTATGATAGAAGACAAAACAAAGTGTTTGTATTGACAAGAAAGTAATATAGATACAAAGGATTTGTAGGTGAAAAAACTCTTTGTGTAATCATCTAAACTAGTGAAAATTGTCTATTCTGGGTTTGGCTACCCTAAAGGGTTTTTTTTTATCTTTTGAAAAGTTCTTCAAAAGGTTTTCCCTTTGTAACCAAATAACTTGTTCATTTAAATTTTCTATATTTAATTTTATTTGGTTACTGATTAATGTTAGCAAAGTATTAGCATATTGCTTCTTAATATACAGGGAACAGAAAACAAGGTTGTCAAGTAGTATCAAAGCAAGTTCACTCATTCTAGAGTGAAATTTATCTTCCATGTTGAACATGTCAACATTGAATTCATCACCACAATTCAATAATGAGAACTATGCCTACTGAAAGGTAAGGATGAAAGCTTTCCTTAAATCATTAGACGAGAAAATATGATATTTATTTGGTTACTGATTAGTGTTAGCATATTGCTTCTCAACATATAGGGTACATAAACGGGACTATCAAGTGGTATTAGAGTAATTTCACTCATTCTAGAATGAAATCTACTTTTCCTATTGAACATGTCAACACCAAATTCACCACCGCAACTCAACGGTGAGAACTATACTTATTGAAAAGTGAGGATGAAAGCTTTCTTTAAATCACTAGATAAGAAAGTATGACACCTAGTTGAGCATGGATGAATCCATTTACTATAATTGAAATAATAAAGGCCTGGAAGCTATATTCAATGAAGTGTCCTTTAATGAATTTAAAAGAATCTTCATGTATGAGATAGCTAAGGAAACTTGAGATATTCTTGAGGTTACTAACAAGGGAACCAAAATAGTGAAAAATTCTAAATTACAAATGCTAACCTCAAGATTTGAGGAGATAAGAATGCTGAAAGATGAATCTTTTAATGAGTTTTTATGCAACACTTAATAATATTGTAAATTCCAAGTTCAATCTAAGAGAAAATGTAAAGGACTCATGAATTACAATGAAGATTTTGAGATCCCTACTTGAAAGATTTCGACCAAAGGTAATAGCCATAAAATAAAGCAAGGATCTTAACATTATATGTGTTGAAGAATTGGTTGGTTCCTTACAAACTTATGAAGCTACATTACCTCATCAAAAGAAAGGTAAGTCTATTGCACTTAAATATATTAAAAAAGAACATGATTATTCTTTTAATAATGATCTTAATAGTGAAGATATTGCTCTTGTAACTAGGAAATTCAGAAATTTCATGTTTAAAAAAAGAAACAATAGTAAAGATTAAAAAAAAAACCCCAAAGATTTTGCCAAAAGAAATGAGTTATAAAATAGAAGTAAAGGTAAAAATTTAATATAAAAAAGAGTTAACAAAAATCGAACAAGATATTGTTTAACAAACTGAAACTTTGAAGAATAAGAAAAACAATCTGGCTGAAGCTTTAAATATGTCAGAAGCAGAGATATCTAGATTTCTCACGAAGCTCAAAGCAATTGAAAAAGAGCTGACAATATGCAAATAGTCAAAGGAACAACTAACAACACAAAAACTTGATGGACTGTTGAAAGCTTAAAAGGTCAATATTGACAGTGCATGTTTAGGATACACGACATGTGAAAATTCAATCAATAATACATAAATAACCTCATTTTACAAAGGCAGTACCTTTGTAAGAGGAAAACTATAAAAGAATGTCATACCTAGATGTGAGTCAAACAAAGTCTAAACAAGTAAGTTGAAAAGTAAGTTTATTTTTACTTGCCAGCAATGTAGAATTGTAAGACATGCAAAAATGAACTATTTAAATCTAAAAAATAGATGTTCTAATAAGAATTAAGATCTAGAATAAAATATAATATAATATGGACTTAATGATGCGAACCCTAGTGGAATTTAATGGAATTCACGACCCATTATCAATCTAATCCAAGTTTGTTGAGATTTGAATGAGCTTATCACAATGAAAGACTTGCTCTAAGGCACTAAACCAACTCGATCACAACTCCTACACTTAGAGACGAGCAAAGGAAGTATAAATTTACAACAAAGAATGGTCAGTTCTTTGAAAAGTTGAAAGTTCTATCAAGAATCAAGATTGAGCAACTAAAAAGTCGGTTACAATGCTGAAATTATCATTAAAAGTCTGATATAAAATTATTCCTAAAGAGTATTTAAACTCCAAGTCAAAACCCTAGTTTCCCTAATGGGTCTCACATAAACCTAATTTAAATAATAATCAACCTAAGATAAAACTAGCCCAAACTAATTAAATAAACAAGTCTAAAACCCAAGCAAGATGTCTCCCCTCAAAATAAATAAAGTTTGATAGCCCAACTAATTAAATAAGACAAGTTCGTTATTTCCGTATTTTGTCTGACAGCAGCAAAGCCTAACTTAAAATGGATGGTTCTTTCTCGCTTTAATGAATTAGAAGACGTGCCATATACCATTGGAAATGTATGAAAGTGTAGTTTTCACAATAACTAGAATCACTCAAAATTAGATCTTTAGCTCCACTTATGACCAAAAGAGTAACGAAAGATCAAACTGTTCGAATCTAGTCTTCTTCTCCCAATCCTTCTGTAATGGTCTTGGTTCCACCAACAAGCCCCTCTTGAACATGAATCAGATTAATCAAGGCTTGCTCTTTATTATTACAAATCCTCTTAAAGTCCACCTTAGCCCATGTATCTTGAAGAAGTCCATTGAAAGCTTCTTTGAACTTCTTAGCCCTAAGCCTAGTAACTGGACCAACTAGAATCTCCAAAGGATCCTTTGATGGTTGAATTGCATCATTTAATTAAAACGATTATGTATTATAGAAAGGAAACTTGGTAAGTTAGCATAATATGAGAAATCTCAAGAGTTTGAAAATTCTAATAAAACAAAAATGAAAAATTAGTGAGTAGTTAAGAAAAAGGCAATATGTCTAGTAACACATACAACACTAAAAACAATGAATAACAAACTGTGGTACTTAGATAGTGGTTGTTATAGACATATATGAGGAGATAAAAATTTGAATCCTTGAGTGGAGGATTAATGACCTTAAAGATATTTATATTCTTAGTTTACATACTTTTTATAATGTTTCGTTTGTAAATAATCTTAAAACTAATATACTAAGCATAAGTCAGTTTTGTGATGAGTATTGTAGTAGCGTGGCGCTGCGTTAAGAATGACAAGTTTGCCTCTTAAGTGGTGTGTGAAAAACAGGTTTTGGATATAATTATAAAATTATGATTATGAGGTTCAGAAGTCGCCACCTGTATTATGCTTACCAGGACACCTATGGTCTACGATAGTCCGGGTAAGGGATTGGTTATGCAAAGGGAAGACGCATCACCCTCAATGCACCCATCTAAGGTAAGCTGCATTGTTGTTTGATTGTTTTTCTATATTGTGTTTCTATTCATTGGTCTTGTATAAGGCTCAAGGTAGATCTCCTTTTATGAGGAAGTCTTTACCTTATTGGGTTAAAGCCTAACTCTTCTAAGGCCTAAATTTTAACATTGCATTTATTTCCTAAATATAACTAATTCCTAACGTTCCAAATAGAATAATTGTGATGGTTTTTTGTATTTTGACCAAATCCTAATAGATAATCATAAGTTGATTACGATATTCATTTTTGTATTTTTAAAATATGATAAAAATAATTTTATTTCTTTTTTAGAAAATATGCATGAAAAACTTTTAGGATTTGATCATATGCACAAAGACAAAAACATATATGTTTTGTGATTTTGGAAGAGGAAATTAACTTTAATTTTTTATTTTTTTTATTTTTTATTTTTTTAAAGAAATTTTTTGGAGAAAACCAGGTATTTTAAATACTAGGTCCGTATCTTACAATGTAAGTCTACAACCTAATATTATGTAAAATAGTTGGAAAAACATATGTGACACCACAAATATTTTTTAAATGCCCTTTGAAAAAATTGATTTTTTTAAAACTAATATTTTATAATATTATTATTATATGGGTTGGGTCCGGCCCGTCCATCAGGGTGGGGCTGAAACAAGTCCAGCCTATTGTTGCATGGTCACTAGCCCAGCCTAGTGACCATGCTTAATTATTTGTGCCACTGCATATAGAATGTAGTGGTCGAGGGGGAGATTTGGGGAGAAAAATGGAGAGAAACCTTGTCTCGCCAAAGGCAAAGGGTTACTAGCGGCGTTCCTAGTGGTGCAGGGAAGATCGTCGTGTGGTTGGTTGTGGCAGCGATGACTGAGACGCAGTAGTTATGGTGGCGCATATAAGGCTAGCGAAGAAGAAGAAAAAAAACTGGGGAAATACTGATTTTTTCCCAACTTTTGCCTCTAATTTTTTTCTCCCTCAATTTAAAAGCTGCTTGAGTTGGCCTCTTTGAGGTGGCGTCATGGTGGTTGTGATGTCAATTAGCCGGAAAGAACCATATCGGGATGTAGTCAAATGTCAAACCATCATGGTGATATATGTTTTTATCAAATTTGGTGAGAGATGAAGCATTAAATGCCATTGAAATGTAGCCACCCAAGCAGCTTTTTCAGAAAAGAAGATGATGAAGAAGAAGATGAACAGTAACCAGACAACAAGTCGTTTAGTCTTTTTTTTTTTGTATTGTTTGGTTAATACAACGTTGTTTTGGTCAAAATATATCATTTCATTTAAATGAAATGACGTCATTTTGGCTTTCAGGGTTTTAATTTAGAGATTTGAACAAAATTCAATTTAATCTTTCGACTTTTGATTTCTTTCAATGACACCCCTAATTGACCCCAAACTTTTGATGTAATGCAATTTTAACCCTGCCGAATTTCAACACATTTTTCATTTTGATCTTAATTTTTATAAAGTTAATTGATTCAAATCAGGGGTAAAATTACAAGAAAATTGAAAGTTTGGGGTTAATTAAGGGCTAAATTGAAGAAATTCACGACTAAGGGCCATTTTGAAAAAGGCGCCGAACTCTAGGACCATCTTGATTGAAATTAGGGGTGAAATTAAAAAGATCTGAAAGTTTAATGGTCAATTTGCATAAATCTGAGAGATGAGAGTTCAAAGGCGTGCTCAAAAGAGATTTGCTGGTAAGAAACTAGTCTATCAAAGTATAATGCATTATGATCAATATGCATGTATATTTACCTGAGAAATATAGGTCCTATTTTTTCATGGACTTTCCTTCTTTTTAAAAGTTTGAACCTCTGTAGCTAAGTTCTTATGGATTTTATCGCTTTTTCGTACTCAAGTCATAACTTGTGATTTTGACTTTTAGGAAGGGTATGATATCAAAATACTTCTTTGTCTACAAATCTTTATCTCAAGTCGTTAGCTCTGCCTTATATTTTTTTAGAAAGAAAATCATGGAGTCAACCTATTATGTGTTTTTTTTATTGCCTCTTAGCCTGATCATGTTCCCAAGTGTTTGGAGTTTTTAGTTTTCTTTAGGTATGAGGTTGTGCAAAAGAAAATTTAGCTATTTAAAAAGGTGGTTTTCATGAAAAAAATTTGGAATTTCAAAGTCATTCCAAACACAATGACCATTTTGATGTCGGTTTCATATAAACTTGTTTCGAAAAATTCAAGTGATTCCTAGGAGCTAGTTTGAAAGTCTTTGTTTTGTTGTTTTGGTAAAAATATGAGTGACTTTTTGTTGGTCAGAGCGGTTCAAGTTTTAATTTGAGGGTTTTAGAGAACCAGTTTTCAAAGCATTCATTTTATTTGTATGAACAACGGAACTTGTTTCATATGGAAAAATATTGCCTACCAATCCAAATTGTTTGCCTTTGATAAAAAAAAAAAAGGCTTGATTGAGTACGTAACGTAGGTTTTGACTTTTGGTTATAAAGAAAAAAGAATATTTATAAGTTCAAAAGGTGTCTAAGGGATTTCAAGACTAATAATCACTAGTACTTGTTTCCAGACCTTTTTGATTCATGGATTTCTAGATTTTTGAATTGATTTGCGAAATAGTCGATCGTGCCCCCCAGTGTCGAGCTCAGGTTTTTTCTCTTTACTTTTCTTCACTTGGTTTTAAACATTGTTATCATATTTGCTATTTTGTCTGGTGTGCTCAAACCTTTTGAATTTTTTAATTCTTTATATACTCCTAACTTTGTTTGGGCATCTTTAATTATTAAGGATTTTTTTTGCATATTTCTCGTACTTGCCCCCAGTGTGGGGTGTGATCTTAATCGGGGTTTATTTTTTTAAGAAAAATGCATTAGGCTCAAAATGGGATTGCAAAAGATTCTTTTTTAGTCTTGTGAAAGGACTATCAAAGATGACTTTTTTTCATTTCAAACACATGTATTTAGGATTGGTAAGCTTTGTTTTCTTTAATGTGATCATGCGAAATGGTTTCTCATTATTCACTCTGCTAAAACTTAGCTTTAAAGTAGTCTCATGGTATTATTATTCTTCAGGTTTTTTAGATATATGGTTACCTTTCTAGAAGATCACTTGAATTTCTAGAACATGCTTGCTAGGAACAAACACCAATTTAACCTTTTTCTTTTATACTAAAACTTTGATTTTCCAAAAACCTTTGTGAAAACATGAGATTATGTATAGTTTTTGGAGGAAAAGGAAAACACACCAAAGAATTCTTTTGTCAATGGATGGAACTTTTAGGATTTCTAAAAGTGTAAGAATGGGGACAGTTATAAACACACAAAAATGTATAATATTATTAAAAGAATGACTTATTTAACAGGGAAAGTTTTATGGCATCATGAGTGAAATTACTGACAAGACTGAAACATGTTGAAACATGACAAAGTCAAAACAATTTTGCAGACATAATCAAACAAAGTCAATTACTTTTTAAAAATAATAGGAGTAGGCTCTATCTTCCAATTCTGGCCAGCCTCCTCACGAAAGATCTTGCATGGATCACATTTATGGCGAGGATAAAAATTAAGTACTTGCTCGAGTAAGCTAGTGATATGGGTCATGTTAACTTTCAGGGAATCCAGCTCATCGCGGCGAGCGTGTTCTTTATTTTTCATTTTTTTTCAAAGTCAGGTGTTGTAAACTCGATAGATTTGAGCTTTTTTGGGACATATATTTGAACCTGCATATGCTTACATGACATTTAAAGTTTAAAGCGTGAATACATGTATGCTTATAGATGTAAGTGTATGTACATGTACATTGAATATGGATTAACCCGTTCGAATGGCTAATCCATAACTTCTTTTTTGAATATGAGAAAAAAATCCATAGTTTGATTAATATGGAAAGATCTTTTCCAAGTCTTTATCTCAGTTAAATCTCATACACAGAATTTATTCGTAGTAATCTCTCAACGTTGGTCCTTGGACAATTACACCATCTCAGATTCTTACCCATATTCAGAAAAAAAAAAATTCATGATCTTAGCTTAGAAAATCCTACGGAGTTTAGGATTATTGACCAGGTTTGTCTTGATACAAAATGAATTATTAGGGTGTTCATACCCTAAGGGAAGGTTCAAGGCCATTATATGAAGGGTAAGTTTTCTACCTTATATATTAGAAAGGGTATTTGAGCTACCTAGTGACCACCTTTCATAAAGACAGTATGGGGGTTTACAAAGAATGGTTGGGGCACAATATGACCGCCATTATTAAGTAAACACTCAGCTTATAGGTGAATGTTTCACGAGTCTGAACCCTGACTGAAAGTTATGATGCAGACTATTACTCCCTACCTAACCTAAAGTTTGGTTTATTCGTGAAAATTAAAATGCATGAAAGCATTAATCCATACCCAACATACTTATACATATAGTATGTAAAAATACATGTTAAATGCGGTAGAATTAAACAGAACAAAACAAATAGACAAACAATCAAACAAACAAAGCTTAGTTTAACTAGATAAGGCATTCCCTAATGGAGTCATCATCTTGTCATGATGGCGTGGCGTCGAGAACGACGGGTCTACCTCCCAAATGGTATGTCAAAATGGGTTTTGGATATAATCATAAAATTATGATTATAAGGTTAATGAGTCGTCATCTAGTATTATGTTTACTAAGAAACATATGGTCTGCGAGAGTTCAGGTAAGGGATTGGTTATGCAAGGGAAAAATAAATTACCCCTAGTGCACCATAACTAATGTAAGTTGCATTGTTATTTCATTATTTTTATAGGTTGTGTTTCTATCTGTTGGTCTTGTCTAAGGTTTAAGGTAGATCTCCTTTCATGAGAAAATCTCTACCTTTTTGGGTTAAAACCTAATTGTTCTAAGGCCCATATTTTAGCACTATATTTATTTTCTAAATATAACTAGTTCCTAATGTTTGAATGTAATAATTGTTATGGTTTTTTTTGTATTTTGGTCAAACCCTAATGGATAATCATAAACTAATTATGATATACATTTAAAAAATAAGATAAAAATGATTTTATCTTATTTTTTTAGAAAATATGTATGAAAAACTTTTAGGATTTATCCATATGCACAAAGACAACATATTTTTTGTGTTTTTGGAAAGAGAAAATTAATTTTAATTTTTTTTGAAAATTTTTGAATTTTTTTTAAAGAAAACATTCGAAGAAAATCGAGTATTTTTAATACTAGGCATGTATCTTACAGTATAAGTCTACAACCTGATATTATGAAAAATAGTTGGAAAAATATGCGAGGGTCCCACAATATTTTTAAAATGTCCTTTGAAAAATTTGAATTTAAAAAAAATAATATTTTTTAATATTTTATTCTTATTATATAGGGTTGGCCTAGCCTAGCCCAGCCATATAGGTTGGGTTGAAACAAGTTTAGCCTATCGTTGCATGGTCTTTGGGCCAGCCTAGTGACCATGTTTAATTAGTTGTGTCACTGCATGTAGAATGCAGTGGCAAGGGGGAGATTTGAGGAGAAAAATAGAGAGAAACCTTGCCTGGCTGGAGGTAGAGGGTTGCAGGCAACATTCCTGGTGGTGCAAGGAAGACCAACATGTGGTTGGTGGCGGTAACAACGACTGAGATGTGGTGGTTATGGTGGTGCAAATGAGGCTGGTGGAGGAGAATAAAAAAACAAGGGAAAGACTGATTTTTCCCAACTTTGACCTCTGATTTCTTCTCCCTCAATGCCTAGAATTCACCTTTATTTATAGGGGATAGAAGAGGGACACTTTGTTTTTATTGGGGACAAATCTTGGTCATTGATTCAACTGGGAAGGATCCCAACTGTTGACTTAAAGATGCAATCATAGACTGAAAAAATTGGCAATTAAAGGCTTCCTGAGTTGGTCTATTTGAGGCAGCATCATTGTAGTTGTAGTGACAATCAATCAGAAAGAATCATGCTAGGATGTAGTCAAATGTCAGGTCATCATGGTGGTGTATGTTTTGTCAAATTTGGTGAAGAGATGAAGCATTAAATGCCCTTAAAATGTAGCCACACAAGCAACTTTTTCATAAAAAAGAAGTTGATGAATAGTAACCAGACGACTTGTCGTGTGGTCTATTTTTTTTGGTATTGTTCAGTTAAAACAGCGTCGTTTTGTTCAAAACGCACCATTTTGGCTTTCAGGGTTTTAATTTAGGGATTTGGCTATATTCAATTTAGTTATTTGGCTTTTGATTTCTTTCAATTATACCCCTAATTGACCTCAATCTTTTGATTGAATGCAATTTTACCCCTACTGAATTTCAACATCGGCCCCGAATTTCAGCGTCTTTTTTATTTTGGTCCTTGCTCTTGAATTTATACAAATTGACCCTCAATTGACCATTAAACTTTCAAATCTCTTCAATTTCACGTCTGATTTCGATCAATTTAGTTCCTAGTTCGGCATCCTTTTCAGAATGGTTCTTAACTGTGAATTTCTTCAATTTAACCTTTACTTGACTCCAAACTTTCAATTTCTTGCAATTTTACCCATGATTTGAACCAATCGACTTTATAAAAAGTTTATAGAAAAGTGTTCTTTATCGGTTTCTACCAAAAGCAATAATTCTCCAGTGTTGTTCACAATTTTAACACAAAAAAACCACTAGAATAACATTAGCTACACAAATTTGTTCCAAAAATTTGCAACAATATATCTTTATCTTCTAACAACAATTCTTCACTACAAATCATGCAAACACACACTCTCTAAAATTACCAACCCAACATAAAAATCATCAACCACACACACTACCTAAAACAGACACAAAATTACCACAACAATTTCATCATATTTATCATATGCTAATAACTTACAAATTTGTAACAACCATAATGGATTAAAGTTCAAGAAAAAAAAGTGCATGAAATGTGAAAAAAGAACAGTTGTCAAGATATCAAAAATAGATGCAAGTAAAAACAAGTTTTTTTTTATAGGTGCGATGAAAGGTTTTTCAAGAATACATTCATTGATTGGTGCAAACCTATTAATAATATTGAATTAACCATTGTAGAAAGAGAAGGTGTTAATGGAATCAATCGAATAATAGATGAAGTGAAAAAGACAAAAGATGAATTATAATGAGTTTGGATCATGAATTACAATATGAAGGCTACCTTTAAAAGTGTAAAGTTATTATTGGTTTGTAATTTAGTGTAAGTAATTTTACTATTCCTAACTATGATATTGTTCATCATATTCAAATGAAATGAATAACAATAATGAATTTATGAACTAAATATTATATCTTATAATGCATACTTCAATAAAGCAAAAAATCATCCACAAAGCTTACTTTAATCAATGTAACTAGTTTGGGTTGAGTGTTTGAGATGATGTTTCAACATCACTGTAATTTCTTGCACCCTTCAAACCTTTTTCAGTGCCTTTTAAACCTATAAAAACACCCCTAGCAACACTTATCAAACCTCTTCTAATATTCCTCATACCTGTGTTAATACCCTTTAGACCCCTTTCAACACCTATAACACCTTTGTCAACACCTAAAACACCCTTGCCAACACCTTTCACAGTTATATCAACACCTATAATCTCTTGCCAGTATCTATAACACCGACATGACCCTTTAAACCCCTTGCATCACCTTTTAGACCCCTATGAGCACCCCTTAGACCCCTTATAATATCCCTCAAACCCCTGTCACCACTTAAACCCATTGCAAAACCACCTGAACTTCCAGCACTATTAAGTTGTCCAATTTGTTTAACAATATCTCTTTGACAATTCCTTGAATAATGTTCATATTGCTTATATATATTGCACCTCAAAATAGATGTTTTTTTCTTTCTAATATTACTAATATGTTCTTCTCTTTGTTTCCTCTTTCTATTCTTTCTAAGTCTACCAACACTTCTTTTGAGAGTATAAAGTAGAATAAGGACATCATCTTATGGATCCAGATCTGCCTTTGGTAAAGGGTAAACAATTTTATTATATGTTTAATATAAATTATACAAGTTAAGTCTCTTGTGCTGCACACAAAGGACCATATGCTTACAAGGAATGTTTGTCATCCTTCATTTACCACATGAACACTCTATTTTATCCAAATCTATAGAAAAATTTGCTCAGCCATTAAAAACTTTCTATTAATTTGAACTAGCTACTATCATTCTCATTTATCTAGACTTTTTAACTTATCTACCAACTTCCTAACATTAGGTGTGGTACATGTTTTACAAGATGCAACCTTGGCATATCTATCATGAAACTTAAACATAAGTTTCAATCTGTTTTTTTCTAGTAATAAAATAATTAGCATACTTCTATATTTTCCACTCCAGCCATTAAACGACTTACATAATTTTTTTTATTACATTTTCAACCTTAATCTTACTATCAAACAAATGTCTAAACTATGTTTTTGCATTGATGTTATTCAACCAACTTAGAGTTGCTTTGTCAACATCGCCAATATCCTTCAAAAAGGACTTATACTATAGATTTGTATAAGCTTTTGATGCTCCTCAAAATCCAATTTTCATCTCCAAACTATGAAACCCATTGTTCTTTATATTAGCATAGATATGCATTATACAATGTCTCTAAGTACAACTTCTGCTAAACATTGCATTCAAAAAAACAAGTTAAAAAATTACACAACAAAGAAAAACATGTTTAAATATTATGAATAATATACCTTTTACCTATTATATATAATGCAAAAATACCTCTAATATACTCCGTGTTTTATAAAACCATACAAGACATATAAGAACTATCTTCAGGTGTCATTGTTTTTTGCCTTTATAATGGCATACATAAGTGAAAAAAAAAAGTCTATTATTGCCACCCAACCCTACTACTCATAAAAGGACACCTTAATATAGATCTTTTAGATGGCATTCATCAATGCCAATGAAAGGTTTACAACTATTCACAAAACCCTCCCTTTGAGCTTTCAAACACACATATTTTTTAAAACTTTCTTGGTGAATGACCTTCAAAATTGAAATTGGGATCATATCTTAGAAATACATAAGAATAAGAGATACACTTTTTTTTTAACAAATGTATATCTAGGAAGTCTAATGAATGACTCCTTTTGAGTTCCTTCCATAAACTCATTCTTTTTTGTCCTAACCCTTCAAAGTTGCATTGGATGTGGTTTGATCCTATACTTTTCCTCTAAGATTATATCAAATGCTTATTTATATATGTTTAGATCAACATTAATAACAAATAGTATCTTATTTGCAATCCAGGTAAAATTGATACCTTTTATAATGGAAAGTCTAATACAAGTATACTTATCTTTAAGAGTCTTAACCATGAAAGTATTACTCTAAAAAACAAGTGAAACATAAATCCTTCATTCACAACCAACATCTGAACATGTGAATGTAACCTTCTTCTTCTGATTAAGGTATCTCTTTAAATGATAGCCATATTTATCTTTTGTATTATCTTAACACGTCTACAAAATGATTGACATTACAAAATATCTAACATTCCTAAAAATTAATTGATCTATCATCTCCCACTTTAAATGTCTTACATTTAAAACCATATATGGGATCAAACTTTACCTTCTTATACTTATTCTAATTCTCTCTACTTTCATATTTAGAACCCTCAAATCTACTATTTGATTTTGCACTAAATGCAATATTATCATAATCTTTGTCATTGTTTATCTTCTACTTATCCTCTAATTATAAGTCACTTAACAAACTTTTACCAAAACATGTATCACCTTTTAAGCTAGCAATCCATTTATCTTCTTCTTCGTTAACAAATTAAAATCCACACTTATTAGAAGGAATATAATCATCATTTGCCTCTTCCTCTTCCTTTTTATCTTTCTCCTTATCATCGTCATTTGAATATTTATCGCCCCTCTCGTTATGCACACTACTATTCTTTCACTTTTTATATTGGCATTATTAAAACTCTTGCCAGCTTCCACATTATCACTATCATCATAAAAAAGATTCAATCCATCCATATCAAATTCTACTATAACTTTGTTACTAATAACAACATCATCATTGAAGTATTGTACCCCAGTTCTCCTATTGCCTTCAACCTTGTCAGTGAAAAACTTGTCATACTTATTGTTATAGGATCAACAACATCATTAGCATCAATATAAATATATACTTCTTCTTTCTTTTAATTCATTTTCATCAGCTTCAATGTTGATACATCATTAAATTTTGATTTTATTTGTCATCTTTTATTCTAAAACCATAAATGTTTACGACAAAAACTTGTTTCCATATGAACAATATGTCCATATAGATCATATAGTCATAGCAACAACCTTTCTCAATGTATAACAGGCTACCATAGTTAGCAACAATAGATGACATCTTGTATCTTGCCATTACAAATAATATAAACCTAGTTAAAGATCTATCTAATATAAATCTTAATTTTTACTAGAAGTCATGCATGTCAAACCCTTAATTTTATCAATTAGGTTTACTATGAAGAATAACCTTAAATGATAAAATTAGGGGATTTATGTTTAGTTAACAAAACATGGATTACAATAAGAAAACAATAATTTAAACATTATCACAACACTTTATATTGTAATCAATCAAGCCAAAAACTTATTAATATAAGGTTTTCAAAGCTTCGAGATTAGGTTTAGGGTAAATTAAAAATTATTTGTTTATTTTTTTGTTAAATCAAGTACATATTCATAATACTTTAACCATTACCCATAAATTTTACATAAAATAACACCATGCATATGCCACTGAATCAAGATTTCATTAAAAAAAACTCACCTCTTCATTTTTTCAAATGAACAAGGTTGAATAAAATAACAACATAAAGAGGTTTCAGGCTTTTGGTACTCGTACAAAGAGAGTAAGTGTAAAAAAATAAAGGATCCTACTTCAAATCTATATGGTGTATCATGTTTGTAAAGAAAGAAAAGAGATTAGAGTGTTTGGGAGAGATAGAGAAATGAGGTTTGGGAGCAAATTATAAAGATTTACATTTATTATATATGAGGATGAACATATCTTTTTATCTAATTTGGTGTTTCTTGTTAACCACGAAAACAGGTCATAATTTTTCAAACCCTAGATTGAATATGAAAAATGAAGGAGACTTTTTTGTAATTATCTCTTTATAAAACTAATAAATACATATTTTGAAACAATTTTGTGACTTATCAAATAAAAATTGGTAGAAATATCTAAAACAAAAAGATTAACATATACTCTATAAACAAAAATAATAAATTTACATGCCATTTTTTTTACACATGTTAAATAAAACTCTATCAAACTCTATCAAACTTCTACACATATAAACATATTTTTTATAAAAAAAATATTTGATAAAAAAATTAATATATCAGTTCAACAAAACATTTTCTAAAAATGAAAATTACAAATATAAAAGAGGTGGGAAAACATTGTATACCAATTCATGAAATGCCTTGGATTTCAAGAATATTCTTTTTTTTTTTAACCATTTTGTACTCCAGTTGCCAAACACTTTGTTTTTTTAATTACATCCTTCCATGTCATGTTGACTAAGAATTGAACTTGATAATTTATTTCAATTTACTTGATGTGGGGTTTTCACAGTGTCAAAAATTATGTCTCGACATTAAGTTGATGCTCAATTTTTCAAAATGGAATTTGATTTTATTTCTTATGAAAAATTAAAACTACATGGATTTTTTTTCTTTTTTAATTGTTCATGAGGCACTTTGTAAAAATTGTAAAAATTTTGATCCTTAAACTTTTTTCATATTTCATTTTTGGTCCTTTTTTTTTAAATTAAGGTTTAGATGTTTCAGTGCTACACTTTAATGGGTTTTTTTTTTTGCATTTTAGTTCTTGGAATTAAAGAGATGAAAGAGAGTCAATAGAAAACAGGGAAGAAGTGATAAAATTATCGGTTGTCCATATTTTGATAATAAAAAAGTCTATCTTAGTGTCCATGGGTTTCATTTGTTGAGAGAAGTTTCATTGCAGTGTTTTGGATCCTTCATCTTACCTAAAAATATAAATCAGGGTTTGGGAAGTTTTATAGACTCAGATCATTTTTTGACTGATTAAAAGTTGATTTAAGACTAGAAATGGATTTATTGAGGTATTTATGGTGTTTCTTAAGCATTGAGAATTTTGTTTTATGGGTCGTAGAAGTCTGATCTTGACTTTTCAAATACCTAATATAGTGAGCAAGTCAAATAGTGAATGACACATCATCTACTTTGTTTTTCTTAAAGACAGGTCAAGAAATATGAACTTTTTTGTGAAGTCTTTTTTTCTTAAATTTTATTTAAAATTTATTCAAATAAATAACTAGAATTATATGAAGGATATTATTAAATTAAATATCATTCAGTTTTTTTTTTTCAAATAAGATTATAATTTTTTTATAATATTAGCAAGGCCTTTTTTTATAGTCTTTCGAGATTTTTTTCTTAAAGTTTGATCAAAATCAAATGAATAAGATTATATTTAAGATATTATTTTATTAGATGTCATTCATTTTAACATTTATTTTCAAATAAAATTCTTGTTTTTTTAATATTGGAAATTATTTTATTAATTATGATACATGAACTTGCTATGAAGATTTTTTTTTTTTATGTTTGTGGTCATGAATATTCTATGAAAATAAAGTTCAAGTTATTATTGTCATCGCAAGCATCACTTTTTTTTTTTATAATTATTATTACTTTTTATTCAATAAACTATATTTCTTATGATAGAAAAAAGATTTTGTTTTTCAAAAAATAAATTACATGGATTGAAAAGGGAAGTTCTAACAAAAAAAAAAAACTTTTTCTTCATAATTGTATTTGTCTTTCATGTAAATATCTTTTTTTAATATCATATTAAAAAATAAATTCCTAAAAGCTTTTCGTAACAACGTATGAGCATTATATTATTTTATTTTTTGATATATTCATGTATTATCAAAACCTATTTTTTTAAAAAAACTTTTTTTTTACTAAAGCTTGCTTTTAAGGTTCCACTAAGCTATTTTGTTTTTTAAAAAAACAATTATTCTAGTAAAAGATGTCAATAAATTGAGTGCATTAATAAGATGAATAAGTTTTAATTAAAGAGATATTTTTTTATCCTCATTTTAAAATTTTCAAATGTTTTTTTTTTATATTAATTGTAATTGTTCTAAGTATTTATTGAATAAACAACATAGTTTTGAAAGCTAATAAAGAAGGAAGGAATTGTAATAGAAAATTATTTTATTTAATGAAATTTGAATTATTATTATTATTACAAAAAAAATCTATATTGCCATATAATCAGATAAAAAATTAAAGAGCTCCTTATGATATAAGATAAAATATCTTAATTAATATTTATCTCTCAACTTCCTTACTTTATCTTTAGTTAATGTTAACAACTATTTTTTTTATATTTATTAGAGTATATAATATTTTTATTTATTAAATGCAATAATCAACTTTTCAATTCATGATTAAATTTTTTCTCATATTATAAAATGCGTTGACAATATTCATATGTTTTTTAGGTAAAAACTTTTTAATATAATTCATAACAAAGGTAGTTCACCAATTAGCACAAACGACATCACAAATTAGAAACTTTTATGGTGATTAAGTAGTAACTAGTGATATCTTATTAATTACTCTTTAGGATCCTCTTTAAAAAAAGAGACATACATAAAAATAAGAGAGAATATAAAATTCATGACCCATAAAAAAAATATCTCAATTCTCTCTCCTAGTTACATTTTTATTTTTATTTTTTTAAAGTGGATTCTAAAGAGTAACTAATAGAATGTTACTAGTTACTCATTAAGCGCCATAAAATTACTCAAGCAAACCTGTTTTCATCTTATAAAATCAATTTTTATCACTTAATGCACCTTGGATGGTATTATACCCTTCAACCCCTCGCTCGAAGTAGGTTGAAGACCCGTTTAGTTAGAGCTCGTTTGTTATTGTGGTAATAATTGCTTTTCAAAGTACTTTTTGTTTGGAAATGTATCAAAATAATGTTTTTTTTAAAATTTATTTTTAACATCAGCACATTAAAATGATCAAAAAAACATAAAAAAAACTTAATTTAAAGCAAAAAAATAAAAAAAAATAAGTATTTTTAAAACGTATAAATAAACAGGCTCTTAATGTACGAGCTCATCTGTGGAAAATTGACTGTAGGCTTTTATTTCAAAACATTGAAATATTATTTTCTTTTAAAGTTAGGTACATCTAAAAATCGCCTTAAAACTTTCTTGGGGATTGAATTCGCCATTCTTTCAGATAGAAGTTCTTTATAGAAAACACTAGTATATTGGATCACGCTCTAAAGTGGATCGATATCACTTTTTTTTAAATGTCAAAAAACAATTAAGAGTATAGAGAATGTTTTAAACCCATTGGGTTTGGCGGCCATGTCAAGCCCAACAGACTTGCGTACCCAAGTTTACATGAATAATAATAATAATAATAATAATAATAATAATATAGTAATAGTTAATTGTGATTGTGATAATAATAACAATAATAATACAACAACAACAACAACAATAAGAACATACTTGACCCAAGTCTTGGGTTAAGCAACAATGTCAGACTTAAGACCTAAGAGCTTTGGGTTCGGCAGGTATGTCAGGCCCAACAAACTCGGGTATCCAAGTTTACTTAAATAATAATAATAGTAATATAGTAATAGTTAATTGTGATTGTGATTGTGATTGTGTTAATAGTAATAATAATAATCACACCAATAATAATAATAATAATAATAATAATAATAATAATCACCATCATCATCATCATCATACAAACAACAACAACAACAACAATAACAACAACAATAAGAACATGCTTGACCCAAGTTTTGGGTCAAGTAACAATGCTAAATCCAAGAGCTTTGGGTTCGGTAGGTATGTCAGGCCCAACAAACTTGGGTACCCAAGTTTACTTGAATAATAATAATAATAATAATAATAATAATATAGTAATAGTTATTGTAATTGTGATTGTGATATCAATAATAACAATAACAATAATAATAATCATGCTAACAACAACAACAACAACAACAACAATAATAATACTATTACCCAAGTTTTTCGCATATTTCAAGTTCTCTTTTGTATGGTCCTGTATTTTCATGAAGCCAATCATTTTTTGCTCTTGGTTGGTTGGTGTTGTGTCTTCTTGCAATGTTATTGATGTATTTGGATAAGAAGCTCATGGGAGGTTATGCTTCGGTGGTTGGTTGTTGTTGTTGTCTCTTTGTTCTCCTAGGAATTGTTTTTCTTTGCCAAAGTTCCTTTCTGACGACTACCTTTTGTTGTTTTGTTCTCTGCTGGCTATTTGTCCTTTATTGTGCTGATCATGTTTCAGGTAATCCATCATCTACTATGTTGTATCTGTTGCTGGCCTGTGATAGAAATGTTCCTTGCTTCATTTTGCTGTTATCTCTCTTTGTGTATGGCGAATGCTGAGTTCTTTTTGTTGCCTGCTATGAAGCAGTCCTAGCCTTCCTCGGTGTGTGTCTTGTGTTTGATTGCTGTTCAACAATGCTATTTTGCCTTTTGCTTTTTGGTTAGGTAGGGCACCTCATCACGAATTTGGTTCCCCATTTAACCTATATCAGCTTCTGCTTTTGATTTGTTAGCTCTTTTTAGATGGGTTTGATGTAAATGTTTTGTTAGGGAGCCTGTTCCCTTTTGAATATCCTTATATATGATCTTGTTGGTTCTCTAACCTTGTATATTTTTTTATCTTTTATATATACTTATATTTTGATAAATAAAAAACAACAACAATAATAATAATAAGAACAAGAACATGTATGATTCAAATTTACTTGGGTCTGACAACAATGCCAGACCCAAGAGTCTTGGGTACCCAGGTTTACTTAAATAATAATAATAAAAAAAGAACAATAATAACAAAAACAAAAAAGAACAACAACAACAACAATAATACTAAAAATAACAATAACAACAATAAAAATAATAATCATAATAACAATAACAACAACAACAATAATAATAACAATCATGTCAGATCCAAGCACATTGGGTCTGTCAAACATGCCTGAGCCAAGTTTATTTGGAACTGACAACATGTCAGACCCATGTTATATTTGGGTTTAATAAACATGTCTGACTCAAGACACTTAGGTTTGGCGGCCATGCTAGACCTAAAAGGCTTTGGTGTGGTGGCTAAGTCAAACCCAAGTGGCTGGGGTCTAACATTGTTGTAAGACCCAAGGACCTTGGATTTTGCGCAATACCCAGACCTAAAGAGATTGGGTCTGACGTGTTTACCAAACCCAAGGTGCTTGGTTGTGACAACCATTGCCTGACCCAAGCAAATAACAAACAAATAAAGGATAATTGTGCACTTTAATTGTCAGGAGAGATGAAAGAAAGAAAAAAAATACAAACAACCAAAGAAATGTCTAGTGAAAAGATAAGATGACCTAAGACCAAGTGCCTTGGGTCTGACGACCATACTAGGCCCAAGAGCCTTGGGTCTGATCGCCATTCCAACTCAAAAGATTTGGGTCTGGTGACTATACCAGACCCTAAAGCTTTTGGCCGGTGACATTTTTGCCAGACCTAAGGGCTTTGGGTCTGATGTATTTTCCAGACCCAAGTAAATAATAAATAAATAGAGGACAATTATGTACTTTAGTTGTCAAGAGAGAGAAAAAAACACAAACAATCAACGAAATGTCTTGCAAAAAGATAAGATGATAAATTATAAGTGAAACTATAATTACAATCCACGATAAAAGATCTCTTGAACTACAGTGATTTCTCATACTATTTAACTTTTATTATAATATAACTATGAAATATCCTTACTTGAACAAGAGTTATCTTCACGCAACATCATTTTTTATTTTTTTTCTTTTTTAATTTAGCATTTTAGTTTTGGTAAAAAGAAAAATACTTATACAAATAAAACACCGCTGAAAATATTTTGTGTTTCATTTTGTACAAAATTAAAGAGGATCAAATGTCCTTTTCTTATGAACAATATTTATGATATATTTAAGAATTTTACAAACCTTACGTAGATGTCTTACATCTTAGTAAAACTAGTTTTTTTTTTTAAAAAAAAAATATTAATATGTTATTAGTACGTTAACCAAAATAAAATAATAAAAAAAAAGCTCAAAAGCTGACATTTTTGTGATTCCTTACCTAATTTGTTTTTTTATCAATACCCTATTGACGGTGAGAAAATACCAATAATTTTTTGACCATAAAAAAGAAGAAGAAAAATTCAATGAATAAAAAAAAATAAAAAAAAATACCCATCATTCAATTTCAACATGGGTAGGCACGTAATCCATAGACCGTAGACAAAAGTCAGTCCGGCAGATTAAAAACGAATTAATAATCACAAGGGATTGAGCAAGAAAGCATGTCTCTGACCTCTCGCATTCTATTTACTCCTCCCACCACCATTAAACTCTCCCCTTCCATCCCTCCCCCTTCTGCCTTTTGTCCTCTCAAAACCCCTTCCCTCTCTTCCAATTCTCCCCATCCATCCCTCCTCCGCTTCACCCATATTACAAAGTCGCCGTCCTCTCTATTCGCGAGGGTCTTTTCGTCCTTCAACCCCACCGCCACCACCTCCCCCCCAACCATGGGTGACGCTCCTGATGCTGGCATGGACGCTGTCCAGAGACGCCTTATGTTCGAGGACGAGTCTGTTTCCCATTTTTCCTCTCCCTTCTCTTATTTACATTGCTCCCAATGCCTCTCTTTCTTTCTTGGTTCTTATCGTGCTACTTGCTTTAATTGCTGATCTGGGTTATGTTTTTTTTTCCCTTTCAAAAACAATTTATAAAGAAATGGGGCTTTGAGGTTTTATTGGTTTGTGTATAGAGAATTAGAGATGCGTAAAGAAAATCTCTGTATTTTTTTTTTCTTTTCGTGCTCCTGTTTGCTAGCTTCTTGAGTTGACTTTTTAGTTGAGCGTGGGATTAAATGGGATTTAATTAATTTGTTCCATATATATAACGATTTGATGGGCTTCGTTCATTTCCTCCTGTTGTACGATCATTTTCATTAGTGAAGTCAGTTATATCCCATGTGTAAATTTTCAATATATATGTTTATTTGTCAATTTTATTTTTATGTTCAATAATATGCTCAATATAATTCTAGTTAATAATTAGAGCTTGTAAATTGAAGGATCAGTTCTGTGTGAAATAATTGATGTCAAAACAATAGCAAGTCGTGATAATAAAGGAAAGGATATTTGATTTGAGATCTCACCTTTCTAATGTGGGGGGCTGCAAGCTCTTGCATTAGAACATAGACTTTGTTAGAGATCTGGTTTTTTTTTTAAAAAAAAAAAAAATTGCTTTGCAAACTTTTTAATTCTTGTTATTTACTACAATTGATTGCATACCTAAGTTAGGTTTGATTATCTTTAATTAATTCTAATTGGCTGCAGATGCATTTTAGTGGATGAGAATGATCGGGTTGTTGGTCATGACTCCAAGTATAATTGTAAGTATAATTTTCGTGTTGAAACCTTGTGCAGATTTAGTATTTGGTAGTTTAATTAAATGGATTACAAATGAAATTACCTGTTGCATATCGTGTAATCTTTCGTACCTTAGGCATGTGAGTAGTCTTTGAATGACAATACAAACAGCTAACTTGCAGGGTTTTTTTTTTTTTTTTTTTTTGATGGATCTATCTTAGAATGCTTGTAGACTAGATTATCTTCAGGTTGGTTTTCTCATAATTCATGCTTTTGAAATCTACAGGTCATTTGTGGGAAAATATTTTGAAGGGAAATGCCTTGCACAGAGCTTTTAGTGTGTTTCTCTTCAACTCAAAACATGAGCTGCTCCTTCAGGTTTGTGGTCAATATTTCCAGACCATGTTTCTGGAAAGCACTGGTTTGAGCCCAGTTTGTGACGAGGCCTTTTTGGTTTTGAGAATATTAGTATTTCATTTTTAGAATTATAGGATCTTGCATGTTAATTGTTATGCCTAAAGATTTTGTAACCTAATATAACTTGATATGTTATTAGCTTTTTCCTACCTCAATGGAAGGGAATGGATTGTTCTTTTATTGCTTTAAGCACTCTTGCACTCGTAGTTAGAAAATTTCCGCAAGCTTATACCTTTTATAACCACAATCAAAAACTGTAAATGCCAAGGAGACAACATTCATGACCACATGAGTGGAGCTACCCCAATCCATCAACAGCCTAATCACTAAGAGAATCCAACTAAATAACTTGCACATTGTAGGAGCTGAAAAAAATCAGAAAGACTTTTGCTAAGAAACTGATTTTGTTACTGGAACAACATTTTTCTTATTCACAGTTATTCTGTGAAAATTTATGACTATTGAGATAACATATTTATTTTTTTGTTCTATTGATAGCAACGCTCTGCGACAAAGGTAACATTTCCCCTGGTGTGGACTAACACTTGCTGCAGCCATCCTTTATATCGTGAATCTGAGCTTATAGATGAGGATGCCCGTGGTACATATTTGTGCATCTGTCCATACTCCAGCATCATCTACTATACATGTTTCACTGGAGTGGGTAATAAGTTATTTACCTTTTCTTCTTTGTAATTGTCAGGGGTGAGGAATGCTGCACAGAGGAAGCTTTTTGATGAGCTTGGTATTCCTGCTGAAGATGTGCCAGTTGATCAGTTCAGTCCGCTGGGGCGTATATTGTACAAGGCACCTTCTGATGGAAAGTGGGGGGAGCATGAACGTAATGTTCCCTACTTGATATGATTTACAGCTGTTTGGTGTTCTCATCATATTTTTCCTGTATTTCTTGTCAATTTGCCTCATTTCCTTCAGAGTTGGGGACCATTGGTTGAAATCAAACTGTGTTTTTCTAACTAATGTTGCAGGCTTTTATTGCTTGTATTTTACAGTTTGATTTCATTGTTCATATAGAATCCTTCCAAGTCCCTGTCATGATAGCATTTTACTCTTAACTGATTTGCTCATCTCTTATATCTTTCAATTTTGCAGTTGATTACCTGCTCTTCATTGTTCGTGATGTTAGCGTAAATCCAAACCCTGACGAGGTAGCTGACATCAAGTACGTTAACCAGGATGAGTTGAAGGAGCTTCTGAGAAAAGCAGATGCTGGCGAGGAAGGTTTGAAGTTGTCACCGTGGTTCAGACTAGT
>Ga0325401_1000878_pt1 | contig 23837 bp, 20 predicted proteins | sample PopdelMetagenome_FD_205666 | JGI IMG/M metagenome (GOLD analysis project Ga0325401, IMG submission 205666) | Populus deltoides microbial communities from Bellville, Georgia, United States - Xylem-PdKOR-R2 | ecosystem: Host-associated > Plants > Phyllosphere > Stem > Wood/Secondary xylem | place... | reverse complement strand
GGCCTGGTCAACAAGTTCCCCTTCGACGTGCAGAAGAAGGCCTACCCGTTCTGGGACGGCACCATCGACCGCGCGGTCGACATCGAGTACGAGGACACCGAGACCATCGACGGTCTCGAGACCTACCGCTTCTCCTACACCGTGGCCGACGAGCCGATCGAGGTCGCCGAGGGCGTCGACGGCACCTACGACAACGTCATCACCGTCAACGTCGACCCGCGCACCGGCTCCATCGTCAAGAGCGGCCAGGACCAGCAGCGCTACCTCGCCGACGGCACCCAGGCCCTCGACATCCAGGTCGTCACCGACGACGAGACGATCCGGACGGCCGTCGACGACGCCAAGACCAACGGGTCCTCGCTGACGCTGCTGCTGACCGTCGTCCCCGTCGTCGGCCTCGTCGGCGGTGCGCTCTGCCTGATCGCCGGCGCCCTGCTGCTGCTCCGTCGCCGCGACCGTCCCGGCACCCGCGTCTCCGCCCGCCCGCACGACCGCGTCCCCGCCTGACCGGTCTCCGACCGCTGGGCCGGGCACCGCTGGTCGAGCAGCGTCAGCGCGGATCCCAGTCGGCGCCGAAGAGCGCGGTGCCCGGCGTCCACCTCCCGCGCACGCCGGACCAGCCGCCCCAGACCCGGTCGTGACCCTCGGGCCACTCGGGCTCGAGCAGGTCGGTGAGGCGGAAGCCGTGGCGCGCCAGCAGCCCGACCCAGTCGCCGAGGGTGCGGTGGTGCTCGACGTAGGCCACGTCGCCGGTGGCGCGGTCGACCTCGACGTACGGCGTCCGGTCCCAGTAGGACTGGCTCGCGGTGAGCCCGGCCTCGCCGGGGTCGTCGGGGAACATCCACCGCGTCGGGTGGGTGATCGAGAAGGCGTAGCGCCCGCCCGGGCGCAGCACCCGTGCGGTCTCGGCCACCGCGTCGCCGAGGTCGGCGACGAACTGCAGCGCCCCGAAGGAGCTGAAGACCACGTCGAAGGTGGCGTCGGCGAAGGGGAGCGCGGTCGCGGTGGCCCGCACGGACGGCACCGCGACCCCGGTCTGCTCGTCGAGCCGCCGTGAGTGCTGCAGCTGTCGGTGCGACAGGTCGACGCCGATGGCGCGGCCGCCCCGGCTACGCACCCACCGTGAGCACTGGCCGGCGCCGGACCCCACCTCGAGGACCGTCCTGCCGCGCACGTCGCCGAGCACGCCGGCGCTCTCCTCGGTGAGGCCCTCCGGGCCCCACACGAAGCCGGCGTCACCGAGGAACGGGCCGTGGGTGGCCTGGTACTCGTCGGCGTAGCGGTCCCAGTCGGGGCCGTTGGCGCGACGCGAGGAGGCCTCGTCGACCGCGCGCCGCTCGACGTCGACGGGCCGGTCGTACGGCGGGCTCTCGCCGTCGCCGAGACCGCTCAGGACGGGGTCCCGAGGGAGCGCCGGCGGGCGAGCGGGATGCGGTTGGCCAGGTCGCCGAGCGGTCCGACGGTGCGACCGAGGGCGTCGGCGGAGTCGGCGAGCTGGGGGATCAGCTCGGCGAGCTGGATCAGCTGGGGCTGGATGGCCTCGAGGGTCTCGCCGAGGCCGATGAGCTGCTCGAGCGTGCCGCCGTCGGCGATGAGCTTCTCGATGTAGCCGTCGTCGCGCAGCAGCCGGTCGGCCAGGCCGCCGGGCTCGAGGAGGGTGTCGAGGATGCCGCCGGGAGCGGTGATCCGGTCGAGGGCGCCGTTGGTGGCCAGCAGCCGGTCGAGCACGCCGCCCTCGGCGACGAGCTGCTCGAGCGCCCCGTCGCGGCCCACGAGCCGCTCGAGCGGGCCCTCGCTGGCCAGCAGCCGGTCGACGGGGCCGTCCGGGGCGAGCAGCCGCTCCAGGGCGCCGCCGCCGGCGGCGATGCGCATCAGCGGCCCGTCGTCGGCCAGGAGCCGGTCGAGCAGCCCGCCGCGGGCCAGCAGGCGGACGAGCGGGTGCTCGTCGCCGAGGTGGCGCAGGGACTCGATCCACTCGACGTAGCCGCCCGGGCGCAGCAGCGGACCGTCGGGAGCGGTGAGGCGCCCGATCTGCAGGGTCGTGCGGGTGAAGGCCACGCCGACGCGCCACGGGAGGGTGGCCGCCTCGACCAGCAGCGCAGGCAGCTCGGGCGAGGTCCGGGGCGCGGGGAGGGCCATGCGAGGACGGTATCCGGGTGTGACCCCGATCTCCCGGCCGACCGACGGATTCGTCCGCCGGTCGGTCGGGAGCCGGGGCCCCAGGTCAGAGCACGGGTCCCGACGTCAGTCGAGGACCGTGCGCCCGATGGCCGGGTCGTCGGTGAAGAACCCGTCGATCCCGGCGGCCAGGAACGCCCGCAGCTCACCGGCGAGGTCACCGGTGGCGTTCGGGTCGGTGCCGCGGCGGTACTGCAGCGGCAGGAACTGGTTCTCCTTGCGGAACGTGAACGGGTGCACCACCAGGTCGGCGCGGTGGGCGTCGCGCACCACGCCGGTCGGCTGCAGCAGCCGTCCGGACGCGTCACGCGGGATCACCAGGTCCTTGCACGGGCCGATGCCGTCGGCGTAGCGCCCGATCGAGGCCAGCCCGCGGCGGGTCGCGAGGTCGGCGTACGTCGTGGGGTCGCCCTGCGCGACGAGGTCGTACGGCGCCCCGCTGCAGTCCATCAGCTGCACCAGCCGGAAGTCGGTGCGGCGGTCGAGCTGGCGCAGGTTGGTCGTCTCGAAGCTCTGCAGGAAGACGGGGTCGCGCCCGTCGTAGCCGTTGGCGGCCAGGGTGGCGAGCAGCGGCTCCTCCGGGCTGAGGCCGACCGAGTCGAAGTAGGTCGGGTGCTTGGTCTCCGGGTAGACGCCGACGGGTCCGCCGGTGCAGGTGCGCGAGTGGCGGGCGAGGTCGAGGACCTCGTCGAAGGTCGGCACGGCGTAGCGGCCGTCGAAGGCGGTGTTGTCCGGGCGCACCTGCGGCAGCCGCTCCTTCGCCCGCAGCGTCTTGAGCTCGGCCAGGGTGAAGTCCTCGGTGAACCAACCGGTGACCGGGCGGCCGTCGATCGTCTTCGTAGCGCGGCGGTCGGCGAACTCCGGGCGCGTCGAGACGTCGGTGGTGCCGCCGATCTCGTTCTCGTGGCGGGCCACCAGGACGCCGTCCTTCGTCGGCACGAGGTCGGGCTCGATGAAGTCGGCGCAGGCCAGGATGGCCTGCTCGTAGGCCGCCAGGGTGTGCTCGGGGCGGGTGCCCGACGAGCCGCGGTGACCGATCAGGGTGCGGGCGTTGGGGGTGACCCGGGCCTTCTCGAGGTCGATGACCGCGAGCTCGGTGTCGTCGGGCGTGCCGGGCACGCGGGCGTCGTCACCGGGGTAGTTGTTGTCGTTGGCCGTGAGTAGTCGGCCGTCGCGCAGCTGCACGACCGTCTCGACCGACACGAACGGGAACGAGAAGGGGTCGCCGACGCCGTACGCGCCGGCCGACGTGCGGGTGCCGATGCCGCTCGGGTTGGCGATCCTGAGCAGGTCGACGACGAGCTCCTTGGCGAGGAAACCGTCGCGCTCGGTGCGGCGCAGGTCGACGGAGTAGATGCGCTTGGTCACCGCGGTCGCGCCGTCGTAGTTGTCGCGCTCCAGGACGAGCAGGCGCCCGTCACGGGTCGCGAAGGCGTCGGCGACGAAGTTGCCGGCGTCGTCGGTCTGGTAGGCCCACCGGCGGCCGGTGTAGCGGCCGGCGCGGGTGTCGAACTCGTAGATCCAGCGGCGGCGCTGGTCGGCGTCGTCGAGGAAGGCGCCCTCGAGCGCGGGGTAGAGGTAGCGGCCGTCGGCCGAGCCCGCCATCGCCTCGAACCCGCGGCTGGCGCCGATGCGCTGAGGCGCCCCGTTGGGGGTGGGGTCCTGCGGCGAGGCACCGTCGACGAACGGCACCGGCGCGGAGAGCACCTTGCCGGTGGCGTCGACGTGCAGGAGGAAGGGGCCGAACTCCTCGCCGATCCAGAAGGTCCCGTCAGGCTGGCGCACGAGCGACTCGATGTCGAAGTCGGCGCCGGTGAGCAGCCGGTCGGGGGTCGCGTCGTTGACGATCGGGAAGGGGATGCGGCGGTCGGGGTCGCGCAGGCTGATGAAGCCGCGCACGTCGATGCGGCCCGGGCCGCCCTGCGCCGTCTCGAACTGCGGGGCGATCCGGTAGATGCGCAGCAGGAAGTCGGCAGAGTTGGCCAAGCTGCCGAAGCCGTTGTCGGGCTGGGCCCAGAAGGTGCCGTCGCGGTCCTCGACGACGGCCGAGAAGCCCGGGACCACCTGGCCTGCGAACGGACCGGTCCGGCCGTTGCCGGGGGAGGCGAGGGCGCCGGACGGCGGGCCGTCGGCGAGGAAGTCGGCCGAGAGCGTGGCGCGCGCCTCCAGCGTCGGCACGGTCGTCCGCACCGGCTTGGGTGGCTTGGCCGTCGAGCCGTGGCCGTGGTGACCGGGGTGACCGGGGTGGCCGTGGCCGGCCGGGGTTGCGGAGACGGCGCCCGGGAGGGCGAGGGCGGTGGAGGTGAGGGTGGCGGCGAGGGCGAGGCCCAGCCATGGTCCGAGACGTGGCATGGCCCCAGCCAACCGAGCCCCGACCGAGCCCAGGTGACGCCCCGGCCAACGCACGCGGAAGACTCCGTGTCGTGGACCTCTCCTCCCTCGAGCCGTTGACCGGCGGCTGGTCGGGGCGCACGTTCGTCGGGGAGGTCGCGGGCGAGCGGTCGGTGGTGCGGATCTACCCGCCCGAGGACGAGCGGTCCGAGCGCGCCCCCGAGATCGACGCCGCCCTGCTCCTGCTGGTGCGCGGCCTCCTGCCGGTGCCCGACGTGCTCGAGGTGCGCCAGGGGACCGACGCGACCCCGGGGGTGCTGGTCACCTCGCTCGTGCCGGGGGTGCGCGGCGACGAGCTGCTGCCGACCCTCGCCGACGACCAGCTCGCGGTCGTCGGTGCCCACCTGGGCCGGTTGGCGGGCGACCTCGCCGGGATGCCCCAGCTGCGGTCGGGGGAGTTCGTCGACGGCTCGCTGCGGGTGCGGGCCTTCGACGTCGACGGTCTGCCCGACCTGCTCGAGCGGAGCCTGCCCGACCTCGGCCACCTCTCCCCGGGCGAGGTCGAGGCACTGCGCGACGTGGTCGCCGAGGCGCAGACGCAGCTCGACACCGTGACCCGCACCAGCCTGGTCCACAGCGACCTGAACCCGAAGAACCTCCTGTTCGACCCGACCACGCTCGAGCTGACCGGGGTCGTCGACTGGGAGTTCGCCCACGCCGGCCACCCCTTCACCGACCTGGGCAACCTGCTGCGCTTCGAGCGGGAGCCGGCCTACGCCGACGCCGTGCTGGCGGGGTACGCCGAGCGCCGCGGCACTCCGCCCGACCTGGCCCTGCCGCTGGCCCGGGCGGCCGACCTCGCGGCGCTGGTCGACCTGGCCGCGCGACGCGGTCGCGACCCGGTGGCCACCCGCGCGGACGCCCTCCTGCGCGCGATCGCCCGGGAGCACGACCCGGGCGCCCTGCCGCCCACCTGAGCCGCCCACCTGAGTTGGCCGCGTCCCGCGGTGCGGCGTAGTGTGGGTTGTTGCGTCAGAAGTCTGCCTGCGTCCCAGACGGAGTGGACTCTCGCTCGTCACAGATGGTCGCCCGCTGCGCAGCACGTGGGCGGCCCGACATCGGTGGTGAAACCGGCTTCCGCGCGCGTCCGCACGACATCTGTCCACCCAAGGAACACATCCACCACATGACGTCCACCATCTCCACCCTCCCCGACTACGACGCGCCCCAGGTGGCCGTCAACGACATCGGGTCAGAGGAAGACTTCCTCGCCGCGATCGACGCGACCATCAAGTACTTCAACGACGGCGACATCGTCGAGGGCACCATCGTCAAGGTCGACCGCGACGAGGTCCTGCTCGACATCGGCTACAAGACCGAGGGCGTCATCCCCTCCCGCGAGCTGTCGATCAAGCACGACGTCGACCCCTCCGAGGTCGTCGCCGTCGGCGACGCGGTCGAGGCCCTGGTCCTCCAGAAGGAGGACAAGGAGGGTCGCCTGATCCTGTCCAAGAAGCGCGCCCAGTACGAGCGCGCCTGGGGCACCATCGAGCAGGTCAAGGAGGAGGACGGCGTCGTCGAGGGCACCGTCATCGAGGTCGTCAAGGGCGGCCTCATCCTCGACATCGGCCTGCGCGGCTTCCTGCCCGCCTCGCTCGTGGAGATGCGTCGCGTCCGCGACCTGCAGCCCTACGTCGGCCAGACGCTCGAGGCGAAGATCATCGAGCTCGACAAGAACCGCAACAACGTCGTGCTCTCGCGTCGTGCGTGGCTCGAGCAGACCCAGTCCGAGGTCCGCCACGGCTTCCTGACCCAGCTCCAGAAGGGCCAGATCCGCAAGGGCGTCGTCTCCTCGATCGTCAACTTCGGTGCGTTCGTGGACCTCGGCGGCGTCGACGGTCTGGTGCACGTCTCGGAGCTGTCCTGGAAGCACATCGACCACCCCTCGGAGGTCGTGACCGTCGGTGACGAGGTCACCGTCGAGGTGCTCGACGTCGACATGGACCGCGAGCGGGTCTCGCTGTCGCTCAAGGCGACGCAGGAGGACCCCTGGCAGCACTTCGCCCGCACCCACCAGATCGGTCAGATCGTGCCGGGCAAGGTCACCAAGCTGGTGCCCTTCGGTTCGTTCGTCCGCGTCGAGGAGGGCATCGAGGGTCTGGTGCACATCTCCGAGCTGGCCGAGCGCCACGTGGAGATCCCCGAGCAGGTCGTCCAGGTCAACGACGACGTCATGGTCAAGATCATCGACATCGACCTCGAGCGTCGCCGCATCTCGCTGTCGCTGAAGCAGGCCAACGAGACCGCCGCCGCGACCGACGTCGACGAGTTCGACCCGACGCTCTACGGCATGACCGCGACCTACGACGAGCAGGGCAACTACGTCTACCCCGAGGGCTTCGACCCCGAGACGGGCGAGTGGCTCGAAGGCTTCGACGAGCAGCGCGCGATCTGGGAGGACCAGTACGCCAAGGCGCACGCCCGCTGGGAGGCTCACGTCAAGCAGCAGGAGGAGGCCGCCAAGGCCGAGGTCGAGGCCGGCGAGGCCACCTCGTACTCCTCCGGTGGCAGCGACGTGGCCGAGGAGGACGGCGGTTCGCTGGCCTCCGACGAGGCGCTCCAGGCGCTGCGCGAGAAGCTGACCGGCGGGGGCAACTGACCCACCGCGGCTCCCACCGCCAGCACCACGCACAGACGGCGACGCCCCGCCCGGGAGACCGGGCGGGGCGTCGTCGTTTTCTCAGCGGGCGAGCGGGGCGATGAAGGACGGGTCCTCGAAGTGGGAGACCGGGGGCCGCTGGGGGCCGCGGCCGTCGTGGAGCAGCAGGTGCACGGTGCCGGCCATGGAGAGCGCGGCGACCGCCAGGAGGAGCAGCAGGAAGGTCATGGCAGGAATCCTGCTCCCGTGGCGATCCAGCCACGAGTGGCAGAGAAGACGTGCTGCGTTGATTTCCTGCCATCGGTGCGGCACGATCAGCGGGTGAGTGCGCTGCACACGGTCGCCGTGGTGGTCCAGGACGGGGCCGAGCCGTTCGGGCTCGGGTCCCTGGTCGAGGTGTGGGGCGAGCCCTACCACCCCGAGGACGACAACCCCGTCTTCGACTTCCGCGTCTGCACCCCGCGCCCGGGCGTCGTGCGCGGTCGCTCCGACTACGACATCGTCGTGAGGCGCGGTCTCGAGGCCACCGAGGACGCCGACCTGGTCTGCCTGGCCCCGCGCTGGGACTTCGACGAGGACGGCTGCGCCCTCGGCGGTGACCAGCGCTCCTACGACCCGGCGGTGCTCGACGCCCTGCGCGCTGCGCACGAGCGCGGCGCGACGGTCTACGCCGCGTGCTCGGGTGTCTTCGAGCTCGGTGCGGCGGGGCTCCTGGACGGTCGCGACTGCACGACCCACTGGCGCTACACCGAGCTGCTCCAGAGCCTGCACCCGCAGGCGCGGGTCCACCCCGACGTCCTCTACTGCCACGACGGCAACGTGCTCACGGGCGCCGGCTCCGCCGCGGGCATCGACGCCTCGCTGCACCTCGTGCGCGACCGGTTCGGCGCCCACGTGGCAAGCACGACCGCCCGGCGCATCGTCGTACCCCCGCACCGCGACGGCGGGCAGGCGCAGTTCATCGCCCGCCAGGTGCCGGAGTGCGACGCCGAGACGCTCGGCCCGCTGCTGCAGTGGGTCCTCGAGCACCTCGACGAGGACCTCGACGTCGAGACGCTCGCCCGGCGGGCGCTGATGTCGTCGCGGACCTTCGCCCGCCGCTTCCGCGCCGAGACCGGCGCGACGCCGCACGCCTGGGTGACCCAGCAGCGGGTGCTGCGCGCCGAGCAGCTGCTCGAGCAGTCCGACCGCTCGATCGAGTGGATCGCCACCGAGGTCGGCTTCGGCAACGCCGCGACCCTGCGCCACCACTTCACCCGCCAGCGCGGGGTCAGCCCGCAGCAGTACCGCCGCACCTTCTCGGGCGTCGCGTGAGCGGCACGTTCCTGCTGGGGGTCGGGGCGCAGAAGGGCGGCACCGCCTGGCTGCACCGCTACCTCGCCGACTCGCCGCAGTTCGACGGCGGCTTCCGCAAGGAGTACCACGTCTGGGACGCGCTCGACCTGCCGTCGGGACGCCTCGTGCGCGAGCGCATCGAGGCCCAGGGCGGCCAGCGCGCCGAGCTGCTCGCCGACCCCGAGCGCTACTTCGACTACTTCACCTCGCTCCTCGCGCAGCCGGCGGTGCGGCTGACCGCCGACATCACCCCGGCGTACGCCGAGCTGCCGGTGGCCCGGCTCGCCTCGGTCCGCGACGGCTTCGCGGCGCGGGGGGTGCGGCCCGCCGCCGTCTTCCTCATGCGCGACCCGGTGGAGCGGGTCTGGTCGGCGGCGCGGATGGACATGCGGCGGCTGGGGGAGGCGGCGCCCGAGCCCGCCGAGGTGCGGATCAGCCACATGTTCCACCACCCGATGTACGCCGAGAAGACCCGCTACGACCTCACCATCGACGCCCTCGAGCAGGTCTTCGCCCCCGGCGAGGTGTTCTACGGCCTCTACGAGCAGCTCTTCTCCGCCGACACCCTGCGCCCGTTCTGCACCTTCGCCGGCATCGACTACCACGAGCCCGACCCCGACCGGCGGGTCAACGAGTCACCGAAGACCGTCGAGCTGCCCGAGGACACCGTGCGCACGATCGCTCGTCACTTCGCCCCGGTCTACGCCGCCGTCGCGGCGCGGTTCCCCGACGTCGACCTCGCCGCGCTCTGGCCCTCGGCCCGCCACCTCTGACGCGCGTCCGGCGCAGGACGCCGGGGTCAGCCGGGGTCAGCAGGGTCGCGGACTACCGTCCCGGGAGCTCGGAGCGGCGCACCTTGCCGGTGATGGTCATCGGCAGCTCGTCGAGGCGGTGCCACACCTTGGGGCGCTTGGGCGGGGCGAGGTGGGCGCGCGCGAAGGCGTCGAGCTCCGCGGCGTCCGCCGTGCCGACGTACGCCGCCCGCAGCTGCTGGCCCCACTGCTCGTCCGCGACGCCGTACGCCGCGACGTCGGTGACGCCGGGGTGCTCGCGCAGCACCTGCTCGACCTCCAGCGGGTAGACGTTGACGCCGCCGGTGATGACGAGGTCCTCGCGGCGCCCGTCGAGGAAGAGGTAGCCGTCGGGGTCGAGGCGGCCGAGGTCGCCGACGGTGAACGCCGGGCCGGCAGGGGTGTCGCGCCACGCCGCCGCGGTCTTGTCGGGAGCCTCGAAGTAGGAGAAGCGCGCGTGCTCCGGCACCGCGCACCAGATGGTGCCGTCGTCGTCGACGCTCAGGGTGCGCCCCGGCCGCGCCCGGCCGACGGTGCCCGGCCGCTCGAGCCACTCCTCGGAGCGGCACGCGGTGAACTGGCCCTCGGTGGAGCCGTAGAACTCCCACGTCGAGCCGGACGGGAAGGCCTCGATCAGGCGGTGCTTGAGCCGCTCGGGGCACGGTGCCCCCGCGTGGGCCAGCAGCCGGAAGCAGGACAGGTCGGGGGCACCGGCCTCGTCCCAGTGCGCGAAGAGCCGCTGCAGGTGCGTCGGCACCACGAACGCCGTGGTGGGGCGCTCGCGCCCGATGGTCGCCGTCAGGACGACGGCGTCGAACGGGCCGGGCAGCACCACGCGCCCGCCGGCGAGGGCGGTGCCCATCGCGAAGCGCAGCGGCGCGGAGTGGTGGAGCGGGGAGACGACGAGGTTGACGTCGTCGGCCCGGAAGCCCCACAGCTCGCGCTCCTCGGCCACGAGCCGCTCGGCCCGGTCGGGCGCGAGCAGCCCGCTCCACACCCCCTTCGGCAGACCCGTCGTGCCGCTCGTGCAGTGCATGGGGCGGGCCCGGGGCAGCTCGCCGTGCCAGGGGTACCACGCCCGCAGCGCGGCCAGCGCGTCGTCGTCGTCGACGACCAGCGCCGGGCGCAGCGGGGTGAGGATCCGCTCACGCTCGGCCGTGGTCAGTCGCGGGTCGAGCGGGATCGGCACGATCCCGGCGGCGAGCAGCCCGAGGACGACGTCGAGGTAGGCCTGGGACCCGGCGACGAGCAGGGCGACCCGGTCGCCCTCTGCCAGTCGCACGGGGCCAGCCTACGCATCAGCCGACGGCCGGGCGGACCACCAGCGTCGCGACGGTGCGGGCCGCCTCGGTCGTGCCCGGCGCGCCGAAGGAGACGACGTTGCCCGCCACGCTGACGACCGCGCCGGCGTCGTCCGCGCTGCGCAGCGTCAGCCCGCTGCCCGCGGCCCCGGTCACCGAGGTGAACGTCGCGGCGGCGCGGTCGGCGGCGTCGCGCGGGGCCCGGACGACCAGTCCACCACCCTCCGCGACCACGAACTGGCCGGGGAAGTTGACCGTCTCCAGGGAGACGCCCGGCCCACCGGCGAGCGGCGCGCGGACCAGGAACGTCGCGTCGGCCCGGGCGCCGTCGGCGCTGCGCACGTCGACCGGGTCGGCCCACAGCCGCCACCCCGCGTGGCGCACCAGCACGCCGGGAGCGGCGAGCGGCTCGAGGGAGACCCGACCGCCGCGCGGCAGCGGGTCGAGGGCGCTCGTGATCCGGAAGGTGCTGTCGGCGCGGGACAGGTCGCTGCCGTCGAACCTCTCGGCGTACAGCCGGAAGCCGCGGTGGCGCAGGTAGGCCGTCCGGTCGGCCAGGAGCCGCAGCGAGGTGCCCTGACCGGTGAGGCCGGCCACGGGCACGAACGTCGCCGCCTGGGCGAACGCCGCACTGCCGTCGCGCTGCACCATGCGCGCCGCCCCGCCCGTCGTGGCCCGCAGGAACCAGCCGGGGAGGTTCACCGCCTCCAGGGACACGCCCTGGCCGGCCAGGCCGGGCCGGGTCACGAACGACGCGTCGGCGCGCAGCCAGGGGGAGGAGGTGGTCGACGCCGGCTCGAGGTAGAGGTCGAGGCCGTAGTGCCGGACGCGGTGGCCGGGGAAGTTGACCGGCACCATCGACACCGCGGTGCCGGAGGCGAGCGGGACCACACCGGGCTCGGTGCCGGTCGCGGTGCCGCCACCGGCGTCGAGCGCCGGCGGGTAGACCGTGACCGTGCCGGGCTGGCCGTTCTGGCGCAGCGTGACGGTCTGGGCGGGGCTCGGCACGCCCGCGCGGTCGACGGCGACGAGGGCGTACGAGCCGGGCGGCAGCAGGTTCCTGCTCGACGGGAGGGTCACCGTGAGACTCGCGCCGCTCTGCGTGAGGGCGAGCGGCACCCGGCGCTGGTCGGCGTTGACCGAGTGGGTGACGTTGCCGAGGCTGACCAGGGCGACGGAGGCGATGGTGCGCGCGTCGGAGAGGCCGAAGGTCAGCCTGCCGCCGTACGCCAGGGTGCCGGCGACCGAGGTGAGCCGGACCCGGTCGGCCCAGCGGACCCTGCCGTCGGAGCCCTTGGTGAACAGGTGCGGCGGGTAGTAGAGCTCGGCGTTGAGGTTGTCCTCGGGGCCCGGGACGCCGCCGCCGCCGGTGAAGACCGCGCCGCTCTGCAGGAGCACCGCCGTGGAGTGGTAGGTGCGGATGCGGACCGCCGACGCGCCGCGGCGCCACTGCCCGGTCGCGGGGTTCCAGATCTCGACCTGGTAGCTGGAGTTGCCGGCGCCGCCGTCGGTGCCGTTGACGGTGCCGCCGCTGGCGAGCACCTCGCCGTTGCCCAGGACCGTGAGATTGACCCAGTTGCGCCGCAGGGCCATCGAGGCGGTCGAGCGCACCGTGGGTGTGGCGGCACCGATGTCCACGACGCAGGCGGCGCCGGTGGCGGTGACGGCCTGGGTGTTCATCGCCTGCCCGCCGCCGGCGACGAGGATCCTGCCGGGGGCGTACATCGCCGACGACCCGGAGACGCCGGGGGTGAACGGCAGGGTGCCCAGTGGGCGGACCGAGCCGGTGCCGCTGTCGGAGAGCGACCAGAGCCGGTCGTCGGACATCCCGAAGACGGTGCCGTCGGGGGCGTTGTAGACCCGGGGGTACCACCACCGGTTGCGCCGCGCGCCGAAGGCCAGCGTGCTCGTGGCGCCGGAGAGCGGGGTCCACGCGCCCTTACCGGTGCCGATCTCCGGGGTCAGCGCGACCCCGCGGTCGTCGTCGGGGTTCCGGTAGGCCTCGGTGTTGTAGTAGTCGGCCCCGCCGAGCACGATCACCCGGTCGTCGGGGCGGCGCAGGACCGTGGCGTACCACCGCTGCGTCCTCAGCTGGGGGCCCATCGCCTCCGAGCTGGTGTCGGGGTCGAAGAGCATCGTGTCACTCGTCGAGTTGCCGCCGATCATCAGGATCCGGCCGTCGGAGAGCGGCTGCAGGCCGTTGCAGAAGCTGTTGTAGGTCTCCATGCTCGGCGTCTGCTGGTGCGCCGACCGCCCGGCGCCGTCGGCGGGGCTCCAGTCGTCGTAGACCAGGCCGCCCTGCTCGGGACGGTCGAGCGGGGTGCCGTAGGTGACCAGGTGGCCGTTGGGCAGCAGCGCGGCGTGCACCGGGATGAGCGGCCAGGCGACCTGCGGCGAGAACATCCCGGCGGTGGCGGCGTCCGCGCTCGGCGTCATCGTGCCGAGGAACGGGTCCGGCGGCTGCACGAGCGCGCGCGGCGTCGTGGAGACGGGGTACTGCCCCGGCTCGGCGGCCGAGGCCCTCCCGGTCTGGCCGGCCACCGCCGCCGTGGCGAGGCCGAGCCCCGAGACGGCGATGAGCGAGCGTCGAGTCGTGCGAGCAGACAGCAGCGGCTTGTCCACGGATCCCCCCGAACCCTGGGCGACGGACGCCCACCCCCCCCGTGGACGCTCTGCGCGCACGGAGCATGACAGCCACCCCTGCGGGCGGGCAACACCGTCACCGCCACCGCCACCGCTCGGCCCGGACCGCGCCGCACCACCACCGGTGCGAGACTGGCGCCGTGCGCGTGGGACTGACAGGCGGCATCGCCTCCGGCAAGAGCACCGTCTCGGCGGTCCTGAGCGAGCTCGGCGCCGTGGTCGTCGACTCCGACCTGCTCGCCCGCGAGGTCGTCGCACGGGGTACGCCGGGACTCGCGCAGGTCGTGGAGGCGTTCGGCACGGGGGTCCTGACGGCCGAGGGCGACCTCGACCGGCCCGCCGTCGGCGCGATCGTGTTCGCCGACGAGTCCCGGCGCCGGGTGCTCGAGTCGATCGTGCACCCGCTGGTGCGCGCGCGCAGCGCGGAGCTGGAGTCGGCCGCCGAGCCGGGGGCGCTCGTGGTGCACGACGTCCCGCTGCTGGTCGAGGGCGGCATGGCGCCGGCGTTCGACGTCGTGGTCGTCGTCGACGTGCCCACCGAGGTCCAGGTCGAGCGGATGGTGCGCGAGCGCGGCTGGAGCCGCGAGGAGGCCGAGGCGCGGATCGCGGCCCAGGCGACCCGCGAGCAGCGCCTGGCCGCGGCCACCCACGTCATCGACAACACCGGCACGCTCGAGGAGCTGCGCGCCCGGGTCGAGCAGGTCCAAGCCGAGCTCGTCGGCACCCGCTGAGACGAGCCGAGGGCCCCGACCAGCGTGTGGTCGGGGCCCTCGCAGGTGGACGTCGAGTCTCGGGTCTCGTCGTCCGCGTCTCGTGCCGGTCAGCCGGCGCTCACCGGAGGATCAGCGGGGATCAGCAGGGGTCAGGCAGCCAGGTCGGGGTCGGCGATGCGGCGCAGCTTCTGCAGCGCCTCCCGCTCGAGCTGGCGCACCCGCTCGGCGGAGATGCCGTGCTTGGCGCCGATGTCGGCCAGCTTGTGCTGACGACCGTCGGTGAGCCCGTAGCGCGAGCGGATGATGTCGGCCGCCCGCTCGTCCAGGTGCTCGACGAGGGTGTTGAGCCGGTCGCGCGACTCCGAGTCGAGCACGGTGAGGTCGGGGCCCGGGGTGCTCTCCTGGGCCATCAGGTCACCGAGCGAGGTGTCGCCGTCCTCGTCGACGGGGGAGTCGAGGCTGACGTGCTCACGACCCCAGGCCATCAGGTCGAGGACCCGGTCGAGGTCCATGCCGAGCTCGGCGGCGATCTCCTGCGGCTCCGGCTCGCGACCGAGCTGGCGCTCGAGCGTGCGGCGCGCGCCGCCGACCTGGTTGAGCTCCTCGACGACGTGCACGGGCAGGCGCACGACACGGGCCTGCTGGGCGATGCCACGGGTGATGGCCTGGCGCACCCACCAGGTGGCGTACGTCGAGAACTTGTAGCCCTTGGTGTAGTCGAACTTCTCGACCGCCCGGATCAGGCCGGTGTTGCCCTCCTGGATCAGGTCGAGCATCGGCATCTGGGCGCGGCCGTACTTGCGCGCGATCGAGACCACCAGGCGCAGGTTGGCGGTGATGAAGGTGTCGACGGCCTTGCGGCCCTCCTCGGCGAGCCACTCGAGCTCCTCCTGGGTCGCGCTCATCGGCGCACCGCCCTTGCGACGACCGACGCGGCCCTCGCGGAGCAGGTGCTCGGCCATCAGGCCGGCCTCGATGGTCTTGCTCAGCTCGACCTCGGCGGCGGCGTCCAGGAGGGCGTTGCGGGCGATCTCGTCGAGGTAGAGCCCGACGCTGTCACGCCCCTCGATCTCACGTGTGCTGCCCGTGGTGCGAGTCGCCATGGTGATCCCTCCTCCGCTTGCCCGGACGCCCTTGGCGCCTGTAGTCCTCAACGTCCTCAGTGACCGGGGGATTCCCCGGCAAACCTGGACCTCTCGACAGGAACGACGAGTGGGACGGGCTCGGAGTTGCAGTACCCGGATACTCTCAGCGACTTCTCAGCACAGGGGTGGGACCAGGGGTGAGGAGGAGGGTGGACCGGAGCGCAGGCTCAGGACCGCGGCGCGACCTCCGCGAGTCCCATCCGGTCGAGCATCCAGGCCAGGGCGAAGGCCCGGTCGTGCCAGGCCTTGTAGCGACCCGACACCCCGCCGTGGCCCGCCGACATCTCGGTGCGCAGCAGCACGTCCTCGCCGTTGAGCGCGGTGTGGCGCAGCCGGGCCACCCACTTGGCCGGCTCGACGTAGAGCACCCGGGTGTCGTTCAGCGAGGTCTCCGCCAGGATCGCCGGGTAGCGCACCGCCGCGACGTTGTCGTACGGCGCGTAGCCCGCGATGTAGTCGTAGACCTCGGGGTCGCCGTCCGGGTCGCCCCACTCGTCGTACTCCGTGACCGTCAGCGGCAGGGTCGCGTCGAGCATCGTGGTGAGGTTGTCGACGAACGGCACCCCCGCGGCGATGCCCGCGAACAGCTCCGGCGCCTGGTTGGCGACCGCACCCATGAGCAGCCCGCCGGCGCTCGCCCCCTCGGCGACGAGCGTGTCCGGGCTCGACCAGCCCGTCTCGACGAGGTGACGGGCACACGCGATGAAGTCGGAGAAGGTGTGCTGCTTGGCGAAGAGCTTGCCGTCGTCGTACCAGTGCCGGCCCATCTCGCCGCCGCCGCGCACGTGGGCGATGGCGAACGCCGCACCCCGGTCGAGCAGCGAGAGCCGCGCCACCGAGAAGTAGGGGTCCATCGACGCCTCGTAGGCGCCGTAGCCGTAGAGCAGGGTCGGCAGCGGCCCGGCCCCGTCGGCGCGGGCGTCGCGGCGGCACACGATCGAGATCGGCACGTGCACGCCGTCCTCGGCGGTGGCCCAGAGCCGGTGCTCCTCGTAGTCCGCCGGGTCGTAGCCCCCGAGCACCGGCGTACGCCGCAGCAGGGTGAGGTCGCGCGTGCGCACGTCGTAGTCGTAGACCGAGGACGGCACGGCCATCGTGGTGTAGCCGAGCCGCACGGTCGGCTGCTCGAAGCCGGGGTTGCCCCCCGAGCCGACGGTGTAGACCTCGTGGTCGAACTCGACGAGGTAGTCGTCGCCGGGTCCGTCGGGGCCGAGCTCGACGATGCGCAGCTGGGTCAGCCCCTCGCTGCGCTGGTGGACGACGAGGTGGCCGGCGAAGGCGTCGACGTCCTCGAGGCGCACGGCGGGGTCGTGGGGGATGAGCGGCGCCCAGTCGGCGCGGGGGGTGGGGCGCGCCGGGGCGCTGGCCAGCTCGAAGTCGGCCCCGGTGCCGTTGTGCAGCACGAGGAAGACGTCCTCGCCGGCGATCCGGGCGTGGTCGAGGGAGTACTCCAGCCCCTCCTCGCGGGGGTGGAAGACCTGCAGGCCGAGCTCGGGGGCGTCGGCGTCGAGGTAGCGGTACTCGGTGGTGGTCTTGGAGCCCGAGACGACCATGACGAAGCGGTCGCTGCGGCTGCGGCCGACGCCGACGAAGAAGCGGCCGTCGGTCTCGTGGTGCACGAGCTCGTCGTCGCTCTGGTCGGTGCCGAGGCGGTGGCGCCAGATCTTGTCGGAGCGCCACGACTCGTCGACGGTCGTGTAGTACAGGTGCTCACCGGCGCGGTCCCAGGTGGCGCCGCCGATCGCGCCGACGATGACGTCGGGCAGGTCGGTGCCGACCGCGAGGTCCTTCACCCGGATCGTGTAGCGCTCGTCGCCGACGGTGTCGACGGACCAGGCCAGGCGGTTGCCGTCGGGGCTGATGCTCGAGCCGCCCAGGGAGAAGAACTCGTGGCCCTCGGCGAGCGCGTCGAGGTCGAGCAGCACCTCCTCGCCCGGCAGCGCGGGCTGGTCGGGCGCGCAGTCCTCGGCCGGGCGCGGCGGAGTCCAGTCCTCGGGGTCGGTGACCGGCACCCGGCAGCTGGCGCCGTACTCGCGACCCTCGAAGGAGCGGCCGTAGTACCAGTGGCCGCGGTTGCGCGTGGGCACCGACAGGTCGGTCTCGCGGGTGCGGGCCTTGATCTCCTCGAAGATCCGACCGCGCAGGTCGGCGAGGTGGGCCGTGCGCGCCTGGGTGAAGGCGTTCTCCGCCTCGAGGTGGGCGGTCACCTCGGGCTCGCCCTTGGCCCGCAGCCAGTCGTACTCGTCGACCCGCGTCCGGCCGTGGTGCTCGGTCGTGACGGGGCGTCGCTCGGCGACGGGGGGCTGCACCTCAGACATGCTGGCAACCTATCCGTGGCACCCATCCGCGACGGGGTGAGGTGCCCGGGGAGGGTGCGCGCCCTACGTTGGGGCCCGTGACCGGTGGCTCGGGCAGGTTCCTCGACCTCAACGCCGACCTCGGCGAGGAGGTCACCGACGACGCCGCGCTGCTGGAGGTCGTGAGCAGCGCCAACGTCGCCTGCGGCTACCACGCCGGCACCTCCGCCACGATGCGCGCGGTGTGCGAGGCGGCGGCCGCACGAGGCGTCTCCGTCGGCGCCCAGGTCTCCTACGACGACCGGCCGGGCTTCGGACGGGTGCCACGCGACGTCGCCCACGACGTGCTGCGCGACCAGGTCGCCGACCAGGTCGGCACCCTCGGCCGGCACGCGGCCGCCGCCGGGGTCGAGGTGCGCTACGTCAAGCCCCACGGCGCGCTCTACCACCGCGTGCTCGACGACGAGGAGCAGGCCGACGCCGTCCTCGCCGGCTCGGGCGACCTGCCGGTCCTCGGCATGCCGGGTGCCCTGCTCGACGCCGCCCGCGCCGCCGGCCGCGTGGTGCACCTCGAGGGGTTCCCCGACCGCGGCTACGGCCCCGACGGTCGGCTGCTGCCCCGTGACCGGCCGGGGGCCCTGGTCGAGGGCGCTGACGCCGTGGCGGCCAACGCCGTCCGCCTCGCCGCCGGTCCGGCCGCCGGTGCCACCGCCGGTGTCGTGGGTCGCGTCGACTCGGTCTGCGTCCACGGCGACAGCCCCGGCGCGGTCGACCACGCCGTCGCCGTGCGCCGCGCGCTCCGCGACGCCGGCTGGGTGCTGCGGGGCCTGTGATGCGCTCCGCGGTCGGCCCTGTCCCGTCCCACCCGGTCCACCCGTCCCGTCCCGTCGCGACAGCGGGGGCGGGCGGGTGAGCGAGGAGGTGCGGTGGCTGCCGTACGGCGCCACGGCGGTCCTGGCCGAGGTCGCCGGCACCGACGAGGCGCAGTCGCTGGCGGCGCACGCGCGGCGGGTGGGGGTCGCGGCCACCGAGGTGGTGCCCGGCGCCCGCACGGTGCTCTTCGACGGCGTCGACGACGTCACGGCCCTGCGGCGCGCGCTCGAGGGGTGGCGTCCGGTCACCGTCGGGGACCGGGACGGACCGCTAGTGGAGGTGCCGGTGGTCTTCGACGGTGCCGACCTGGCCGCCGTCGCGCGGCGGTGGGGCACCGACGAGGCGGGCGCGGTCGAGCGGCTGACGGGGACGGCCCTGGTCTCGGCGTTCTGCGGGTTCGCGCCGGGGTTCGCCTACCTGGCCGGGCTGCCGGCGGAGCTGGCCGTGCCGCGCCTGGGGACGCCGCGGACGAGGGTGCCGGCCGGGTCGGTCGCCCTGGCCGACACGTGGTGCGGGATCTACCCGACCGACTCGCCCGGCGGCTGGCAGCTGGTCGGGCGCACCGACGCCGTGCTCTGGGACCCCGAGCGGCCGGAGCCCGCGCTGCTCGCGCCGGGCACCCGGGTGCGGCTGCGCGCGTGAACGCCCTCCACGTCCACCGGGCCGGGCCGCTGACCACCGTGCAGGACCGCGGCCGCACCGGCCTGGCCCACCTCGGCGTCCCGCGCGCCGGTGCGCTCGACGCACCCGCGGCGGCCCTGGCCCACCGTCTCGTCGGCAACCCGCCCGACGCCGCCCAGCTGGAGCTGACCTGGGGCGGCCTGGAGGCCTCGGCCGACCGCGGCGTCTGGGTGGCCGTGACCGGAGCGGTGTCGCGCCTCGAGGTCGACGGTCGGGTGCGGGACCACGCGCGCGCCGTGTGGCTCCCGGGCGGCGCCCGGCTCGTCGTCGGCGCGCCCGAGCGGGGAGTGCGGTCCTGCGTCGCCGTGGCCGGGGGGATCACCGTCGAGCCGGTCCTGGGGTCGCGGTCGACCGACACCCTGGCCCGGGTCGGGCCCGCCCGGGTCGTCGACGGCACCCGCCTGCCGCTGGGCGCACCCAAAGGCCCGCCTCCGGGCGCCGACGTGGAGCGGCCGCCCCGGCGCGGACCCCTGCGCCTGCTGCCCGGCCCCCGCGGCGACCGGGTCGACGGCGACGCCCTCGCCCGGCTCGCGGCCACGGCGTACGTCGTGGGGGAGGCCTCGAACCGGGTCGGGCTGCGCCTCGAGGGCGCGCCGCTCCCGCTGCGGGTCCACGAGGAGCTGCCGAGCGAGGGCGCCGTCCTCGGCGCCGTGCAGGTGCCGCCCGACGGACGTCCGGTGGTCTTCCTGGCCGACCACCCGCCCACGGGCGGCTACCCGGTCGTCGCGGTCGTGCACCCGGACGACCTGTGGCAGTGCGCGCAGCTGCGCCCGGGGGAGCCGCTGCGGTTCACCGTCGCGGCGGGAGGCGGCGGGCGAACTCCGCGGTGAGCTCGACCGGGCGGAACCCGATCTGCTCGTTGATCGCCACCATCCACGGGTTGTCCTCGGCGTTCTGGGTCACGACGACCCGCGCGTGCGGGGCGGCCTGCTGGGCGGCGCGGAGGTTGGCCGCCTTGACGGCGAGGCCCAGGCGACGCCCCCGGTGCCCGCGGTGCACGAAGGTGCCCCACTGCTCGACGTCGGTGCGGTCGGGGCCGTCCGGCACGAGCAGCGTCGACTGCGCCGCCACCTCGCCGTCGGGGGCGAGGGCCACCGTCTCCAGCCGGGTCCGCCCCATCGCCCGGGCGGTCTCGACCTGCGCGGCGTAGCGCTCGGGGGTCATCACCTCCTCGTCGAAGTCGATCGTCCCGCTCGGGGCGTCGACCGACAGCTGGCCGAGCAGCACGCTGAGCGAGGCGACGAGCGCGTCGGGGACGGCCCCGGCGAAGGTCTCGACCCGGTAGCCGCCCGCCTCGGCGCCGGTCGACTCGAGCCACGCCTGCAGCCGGTCGTCCGGGACGGGCAGCGTGAGGTGGCGCACCACCTCGACGTTGGCGACCTCGAAGCCGCAGGCGCGGGCGAACCGGGCGTGGCCGTGGTCCTCGCGCTCGTCCGCCGGCAGGTGCGCCTCGGCCAGGACGAGCGTGCGGTCGGCCTCCGCCGCCAGCTCGACCACCCGGTCGGCGAGCGCCCGGCCGACTCCCCGCCGACGGGCCGCCGGGTCGACGCGCAGCTCGCACCACGCCTTGTCCAGGTTGTCGAGCAGCGGCAGCCACAGCTCGACGGTCCCGACGAGCCGCCCGGTGTCCTCGCGGGCGGCGAGCAGCACCTGCCGCTCCCCGGGGTCGGGGGTGCGCACCGCGCCGGCGTACTCCTCCGGGCTGCGCTGGGGCAGGTCCGCGCGCCCGACCACGTCGGCCCGACGGTTCAGCTCGCCGCGCTCGCGCAGCTCGTCGTCGGTGAGGTCGCGCTGGTCGAGCACCTGGATCCGCACCGTGGTGACGTTAGGGGGCGGGCTCCTCGTCCTCCACCGGTTTCTGCCACGGGTGCAGCGCGGGGTCGTCGTGGGCGAAGGACCGCACCGGCCCGGCGGGGGTCTGGGCGGTCTCGAAGCGGACGGTGACCACGCCGCGACCGGCGCCCCACACCCAGCCGCGGCCGAGCTCGTCGTGGACGACGTCGGCCCCGGGCCACCATCCCGACCGGTCGCGCACCCGGCTCAGGTCGGGCAGCTCGGTCTCGGCGGCGGTCTCGGGCTCCTCCTCGTCCTCGCCGAGCGTCTCGCCGAACAGGTCCTCCTGCACCCAGTCGGCGAGCCCGGAGACGCCGACGCCGAGGAGTCGCACCCCACCGGAGGTGTCGAGGTCGGCCAGCAGCCGCCGGGCCAGCCGGGCGACGGTCGCCGCACTGTCGGTCGGGGAGGGGAGCGTCGTGGAGCGGCTCAGGGTGGTGAAGTCGTGCATCCGCACCTTGATGCTGACCGTGCGCCCCGAGAGGCCGTGCTTGCCGAGCCGGGTCGCCACCTCGCCGGCCTGGCGGGTCAGCAGGTGCTCCATGAGCGACCGGTCGGTGAGGTCGGTGTCGAAGGTGCTCTCCGAGCTCACCGACTTCGCCTCGCGGTCGGCCACCACGGGACGGTCGTCCTGGGCTCGGGCCAGGGCGTGCAGCCCCGTGCCGTGGGCCTTGCCGACCAGGCGCACCAGCTCGTCGAGGTCGACCGCCTCGAGCTCCGCGACGGTCGTGATCCCCGCCCGCCGCAGCCGCTCGCTGGTCGCCGGGCCGACGCCCGGGATGATCGTGACGCTCATCGGGCGCAGCAGCTCGCGCTCAGTGCCGGCCGGCACGACGACCAGCCCGTCGGGCTTGTCGAGGTCGCTCGCCACCTTGGCGATGAACTTCGACGTGCCGACGCCGACGCTGGCGGTGAGCCCGCCGGTCGCCTCGCGGACCCGCTCGCGCAGCGTCTCGGCGTACGCCGTCACCGTGGCGACCTCCAGGTCGGGGAGGTCGGCGGCCGCGAGGTCGACGAACGCCTCGTCGAGGCTCAGCGGCTCCACCAGCGGGCTGGCGGCGCGCAGCAGCCCCATGACGATGCCGCTCGCCTCGCGGTAGGCGTCGAACCGCCCGGTCAGGAACGCCGCGTGCGGGCAGCGGCTGCGGGCCTCGCGGGTGCTCATCGCCGAGCGCACGCCGAAGCGTCGCGCCTCGTAGGACGCGGTCGCGACCACGCCCCGCCCGCCGACCCCGCCGACGACGACCGGCTTGCCACGCAGCGAGGGCTTGTCGCGCTGCTCGACGGCGGCGAAGAAGGCGTCCAGGTCCAGGTGGAGGACCGAGGCCTGGGCACGCACGGCTGGCAACGTACCTCGCGGTCCCGGAGGTCCGGCCCGGGTGGAGGCCGGGTGAAGGCAGGGTGGAGGCCGGTCGGGGGCGTCAGCCCTTGTCCGCGGCTGCGGCCCTGGCGGCGGCCTTCATCTCCTTCTTGTGCTCGCGCACCTTGAGCAGGCTGTCGGGGTCGGTGACGTCGGCGACCGAGCGGTAGCCGCCGTCGGCGTAGGCCCCGACCGCCTCCTCCCAGCCCTCGGGTCGGACCCCGAGCTGCTTGGCCACCAGCGCGGTGAAGATCTGCGCCTTCTGCTTGCCGAACCCGGGCAGCTCCTGGACCCGCCTGAGCAGGTCCTTGCCGTCGCTCGCCTCGGTCCACAGCCGCTCTGCGTGGCCGTCGTAGCGGTCGACGACGATCCGGGCGAGCTCCTGCAGGCGCGCCGCCATGGAACCCGGGAAGCGGTGGATGGCCGGCGGCTCCGAGCAGAGCCGGGTGAACTCCTCGGGGTCGGCGGCCGCGACGGCGCCCGGCTCGATCGAGCCGAACCGCTCCAGCACCTTGTGCGGGCCCCGGAAGGCGTGCTCCATGGGGTACTGCTGGTCGAGCATCATCCCGACGAGCAGCGCGAAGGGGCTGCTGCTCAGGACCTCGTCGGCCGCGTCGTCGCCGGTGATGCGGATCTGCGTGCTCATGCTCTGGGGTTGGTCTCGGGTCGGTGTCGGGTGGGTCTGGGCCGCGGCTCAGTCGGCCTTGACGGCGAGGACGGGGCACTCGGCGTCGAGCAGGATGTGCTGGGCGTTGCTGCCGAGGATGAGCTTGCCGACCGGGGTGCGCCGGCGCAGTCCGATCACGATGAGCTCGGCGTCGACCTCCTTGGCGATCTGCAGCAGGTCCTCGGCGGCCTCCAGCCCGGTCTCGGGGTGGCGCACGGAGACCGCGATGCCGGCCGCCTCCACCTTGGCGCGCACGTCGTCGAGCTCGGCGCCGATGCGCTCGTGCGCGGCGGCGTCGCCGTGACGTGGTCGGTGGCTGTTGACGACGACCAGGTCCGCAGAGCGGAGGGTCGCCTCGCGGATCGAGGCCTCGAGCGCGGCCTCGCCCTCGGGCTTCGGCACGTATCCCAGCACCACGGTGGCCATGACTCTCCCTTCGCGCACGTGGGCATCGGGTACCCACGTGCCGGTTGCGGGCAACCTACCGAACCCGGGCCGTGCCCGCCTGCGACGACCGCCTGTGGACGACGGTGGTGGGACCTGTCCGAGCCGGGCAGGGTCCAGGGCGTGGCAGGAGTCCAGGCACCCGTCGAGCGCGCGCTCGCCCGCGCGCTGCGTCACGCCGTCGTCGACCACGCGGGCTCGGAGCAGCGACGCGTCCACGCGCCGGTGCTGCACGTCGGCCTCCCGGGCGCGCTCGCGGTGCGCCTCGACCTCGGCCCGGCCGGCGGTCCGGTCGACCCGGGCCTGGCCGTCGACGTGGTCGCGGCGATGCGCGCCCGCGTGCTGCGCTCGGCCGAGGAGGCCGTCGACCGGCGGCCGCGGCTGTGGGCGCCGGCCTGCCGCGTCGGGGCCCGCACCGAGGACCTCGACGCCGGACCCGACGACCTCGACTACGCCGGCGCCCCGGCGGCGGGTGCGCCGGCGCCTCCCGCCGACGCCGCACCGCTCGTCTGGCTGACCCGCGCCGGCGATCCCGGTGTCCTGCAGGACGTCGACGTCCACTGGCTCGCCGCCGCCCGCGCGGCGT